>Ga0114930_10001106_pt1 | contig 26568 bp, 23 predicted proteins | sample AnhtaG_FD_87300 | JGI IMG/M metagenome (GOLD analysis project Ga0114930, IMG submission 87300) | Deep subsurface microbial communities from Anholt, Denmark to uncover new lineages of life (NeLLi) - Anholt_01485 metaG | ecosystem: Environmental > Aquatic > Marine > Oceanic > Sediment | place... | reverse complement strand
TTGTTCCTGCGTTTCGAACTACCGTCAACGCTCACGATCTCGCTATTGTGGACTATCGCCGACTGGCTGAGGACATAGCCCGCGCGCGTCCCATTCCCCTTAAGCAAATCGCCGACACGGACGCCATGCTCTTTGGATGCAGCCTGGGAAGACGCCGTCTGGCCTGAACCCGCCATACCGGTCAGTGAACGCCGAAAACTCAGCAGTGCAGGATCATCCGCACCGTTGAGTTCTTCTCCCCAACCGAATACCGTCAGCCATAGAGAAACGAGCAGGCATAGGCCGCCGGCCGCTATTAACTTTGCAACCTTCATGTGACATCACCTCGCTTTCCTCGCCCCGGCTCCGCGCCGGGACACGGATGCGAGTGCCTATCCAGGTGAAGGGCTAAGTCTAGAACCGGAAGCTTACCAGCTCAATCGAGTACTTCTTGCCCTCTACGCCTTCTACATGCGTGTCGTCGAACTTCTGCCTATCCTTGACGCTGAGCTTCGCCCTCAGTTGCCCCATCGCTCCCGGCTCTTCGGGAACGGTGGTATCACGAGCGACCTCCGTCACCTCTGCCTTTGCAGCGGTCGGCGGAGCCGGCTCTTCAGGGACAGATGCTGCTGCATTACGCCCAGGCGAGGCTGCGGCAACTTCGGCGAAGTCATCATCGGTCGCCGGCACATCCTTGGCGATCTCACCTCCTTCGTTCACGAGCGCGGCGTCCCCCATCATCGCCAGTTCAATCGTCTCCTCGGTGCCGGCAGCCTTGTCTTCCACGGCGGCCAGCATCGGCCTCTCTCCGGGACGTGTCGGCTCGACGCGGACTCTCCGGCTCGGCCGCTCAGTTACCACTACGGCCATCTCCGAAGGGGCCTCGCTCGGCATTTCGACGCTGGGAAACGGCTTTGCGGGCGCGGTGGGCGCAATCTCCTGCACTTTAGCGACAGGGCTCTCGGCTTTTCCCGGCGCCCTGACATCACCCGTCTGCGAGACGAGGATGCCCATCAGAACGACTGCGGCTGCTACAGTCCCGGCGGCCCAGCGCGTATAACCGGGCATGTAATCGAACGCTCTCTGCAACCTCGCCAGTAGTCCGACCCGCTTCACGGTGGCAGCTTCGATCTGCTCCATCAGGGAAGCGGGCGGCTCGACCTCCGGCACAGCTCGGAGGACCTCAGTCGTGCGCTGGAGCACCTTCAACTCCTGCGCGCAGGAGGCACACTGCTCCAGATGCTGCTTGACCAAGTTCGCATCCTGGCCGTGCACCTCACCGTCGATGTACGCGGATAGCATCGACACAACACTTTGACAGCTCATTCCCGTAACCTCCTCTTGCGAAATAGGTCTTCAGTCTTTCAAACAACTCCGCTCGGCAAAAGTTACAGGAATTTTTGCAGGGCTGCGGAAAAAGTCTGTCACCGATAGAAAGTCGACACGGCGAGGCGTTGGGAGGTAAGGGGTTCCAGGTTTCAGGTTGGCTCCAGCGGGTAACGCGGGACTTGGAACTTAAAACGTGAAATCTGAAACTACGTGCCGATCTCGCGGCCCCGGATGAAGACTCTGCGAACGTTCAGGTTCTGATCGAGGACTACGAGGTCTGCAGAGAGGCCCTCTCCGATCGAGCCGATGGAATCGGAGACGCGGAGTGCTTCGGCAGGGGTATGAGAAGCCATTCGCACAGCGGCCTGGAGATCAAAGTGCTCCGATGCGTTGCGGAGAGCCTGGTCGAGGGTTACTATGCTGCCGGCCAAGGTTCCGTCGGCAAGACGAGCGGATCCCTCCCGCACGTACACGGCCTGATCGCCGAGTTTGTACTCGCCATCCGCGAATCCGGCGGCCCGCATCGCGTCCGAAACGAGCATCACTCGGGCGGAGCCTTTCGCGCGTACGAGGGCCTTCGCCGCTGCTGGATGCACATGAAGGTTGTCCCATATCAACTCTGCGAACAGCCGGTCCTCCGCGAGGACTGCGCCCACAGTCGCGGGCTCCCGGTGGTGCAGCCCGCGCATGGCGTTATAGGTATGAGTTGCGTTTCGCGCACCCGCATCCATCGCCTGGACTACCTGATCGTACGTCGCGACGGTGTGGCCGACCGAAACAACGATCGCCCTTCTCGCCAGATGGCAAATGAGTTCACCGGCTCCGTCGAGTTCCGGAGCCACAGTCATAATCTTGATGTGCGGCACAAAGTCGCCGAGGTAGCGCTCGAACTCGGCGACCGACGGCCGGCGAAGCACGTCGGCGGGCATGGCCCCCCTGTTTTCGGGATTCAGAAACGGCCCCTCGACGTGTGCACCAAGGACGGTCGCTCCCGAGGTCCCGCGCCGAACCGCCTCGCGCACCGCATCCATCGCGGCGACCATCTCAGGCCAGGGGGCGGCAACGACCGTGGGAAGGAAGGAAGTGACGCCGCAGCGCGCCAGATGTGTTGAAATGCCGTCTATCGCTTCGTAGGTACCATCTATCACGTCGTGCCCGGCGCTGCCGTGGACATGGATGTCGATCAAGCCGGGGATGGCAATTCCATCGGATGCGTCTACGAAATCGCCGGTCGGACGCTCTGCGTTCGGACGAACAGCGGCGACCAACCCGTCTTGGATTCGAATCAGCACGCTCCGCAGATCCGCCTGCGGAGTGATCGCTCGGCCGCAGAAAACTTGGCTGACCGCCGAACTCTTTGCGCTCATGCAATCTCAACTCCCAGGCCGACGGTTTGCTGTCCGCTCCCAAAGTAATTGCGACGGGTTAGATATCCGAAAGGCATGGATTGCTCGACCTCTCCCGGCCGATTGTCGTTGCGGCCCCGTGACCCGGGTATACGAGCGTGTTGTCCGCCAGCGACAGCAGTTTCCCCCGAATAGAGGACGCCAGGCTCTCCGATGAACCACCCGGCAAGTCCACGCGCCCAACCCCTCCGGCAAAGAGGGTATCGCCGGAAAACAGCGCGTTACCGGCAAGCAGGCAAATGCTGCCAAGCGTGTGTCCGGGGGTGTGGATGACCCGGAAAACGACTGATCCAGCCGCCACCTCGTCCGCATCTCTTAGAAGGCGGTCTGCCGGCGGGCTGAGAGGCCCTTCTAAGCCGGCCATCGCGGAGAGATTCATATCCGGATCGCTGAGGCACGGAGCGTCCGACTGGTGGATCATGATGGGGCACTGGAACTGCCGCTGCAGCGCTTCGTTGGCGCCGATATGGTCGGCGTGGCCGTGGGTGTTGACTATTCCTACAACATTCAGGCCTTCGGAATTAACCACCTGCGTTACGAGGTGGCTGTCATCTCCGGGATCAATAACGATGACGTCGCGAGAGGATGCGTCACCGGCTACATAGCAATTTGTCTCGTAGAAGCCGACGACCAGGCTGCGGACGTAGAGCGGCGCCGGCACTACCAGCTACCTCCGAGCGTAAACCGATGCGCCCGTTCGATAAAGTCCGTTTCGTAGGGATCGAGATCGCCCGCTTCTTCGCACTGGGCCTCGGCACGCGCTTCGTAGCCCCGGCAGTAATACGTCTCCGCCAGGAGACGTTTGTAAGAAGGCTTGTTGGGGTTAAGCCGGATTGCCTCGCGGTACGATTCGGCAGCGGCATCGAGACGACCGGCACGTGAGTAGAGCATGCCGAGACGTGCGCTGTAGTAATCGTCGTCCGGCGAGCAGGTCGCGGCCCGCTCCATCTCGGAGATCGCCTCTTCCGTCCGCCCGGTATCGGCGTACAACGAAGCCAGCTCAAAATGGTAGAACGCCTCTGCCGGTCGCACGGATACAGCTTGCTCCAACTGCTCGACGGCCTCAACAACCTGACCGGTTTGCCTGTAGGCATAGGCGAGCTTGTACCGGTAGAAGGCATTCGCCGGCGCCAGCTCGACCGCGGTGGAATACTCGATGATCGCGACCGACCATTTCCCGTAGCGAGTGAACACTTCGCCCAGGCTGAAATGCGGCTCCGGACGCCTGGGATTTGCCTTGATCGCCTGCCGGTACTGGCTCACAGCCTTCAGAGATAGTTCGGCATAGGCATAGGCGTCGCCCAGGTCGGTGCGATAGGACGGATCGCTATCCATCCTGGCCGCTTTCTTGTAACGGGTGATCGCGTTGTGCACGCGCCCCTTCGACAGGTGCGCGTCGGCAAGCCGCTTGTTGCCGTCAGCCGTCTGAGGCTCTCGCTGCGAGAGTTCCTCCTCCGGATCGACCGATTGAGGCTGGCGTCGCACTAGCCCAAATGGAAAACCTTGTGACATCGCTCTTACTTCCACGCTATCCCGGCTGGTTCGTGTCCAACAGAATGGTTACCGGACCATCGTTTTCGATGCTCACTAACATTTTAGCACGAAACTGACCGGTTTGCACCGGCACTCCGCGTTTTTCCAGCTCACTCATGTACTTTTGGTAGAGAGAATCCGCCTTTTCGGGCGGCGCGGCCCCGATGAAGCTGGGCCGCCTACCCTTGCGCACATCGCCATACAACGTGAACTGGGAGACGACGAGAGCTTGCCCGCCGATGTCCAGGACCGACAAGTTCATTTTACCCTCGGCATCTTCGAAAACTCGAAGGTTCGCGGTCTTATCGGCGAGCCAGACGGCGTCAGCTTCCGTGTCGTTTACTCCCACTCCCAGCAAGACCAGGAGTCCCCTGCGTATGTTGGCCACAGTTCGGCCATCGACGGCCACCGAGGCCGATCTCACTCTCTGCAATACGGCGCGCACCCTTACGGTTTCTCCTCATCAACTATGCTGGCCCGACGGACTTCCAGGATGTCGCTTAGCCGTGCCATTGTGTTCATCAGTTCGGTCAAGTGCGACAGGTCCTCTACTTCGACGATCAGGTCGAACGATGCCGTTTTGTTGGGATGCGAGCGAATCTTTGCCGCGTAGATGTTCGTCTTGCTCTCGCTGAAAACGGCGGATATGTCGTTCAAGAGCCCTACGCGATCCATCGCTTCTATCCGCAGTCCCGCCTGGAACCGCTCGCCGTTGGCGTGGCTCCACTCGACCTCGACCAGCCTGTCCGGCTCCTTGTTCGAGTACGCCGCCAGGTTTGGGCAGCCCTTCCGGTGCAGGGTGATCCCGCGACCACGAGTTAAATACCCAATAACCTCGTCGCCTGGAACAGGCGTGCAGCACTTGGAACGGCGAATGGCGACGCCGTCCACGCCGCCGGCCACTATGCCAAGCCTCGCCTCGGCGCTCGGACGCTTGCCGGATACCGCCAGGCCCTCGGGCGCCGGCTGTGTCGCCTTCAGCCTGTTAACGACCGTCATGGCGGCGGTGTGTCCATACCCTACTGCGGCGAACAGATCGTCTTCGGACTGCACGTTCAGGTGCTCGAGGATACTTTGAAGATTCTCCGATTTCAGAAGCTCATGGGGATCGAGGTGTTGTCTCTCGATCTCCTTCTCCAACATCCCTCGGCCCTCAGCGATACTCTGGACGCGATGCAGCTTTCGGAAGTGCACCTTGATCCGGCTCCGCGCCTGCGACGTCTTCACGAAGCCGAGCCAGTCCAGGCTCGGGGACGCGCTGCTCCGGGATATGACCTCAACTATGTCACCATTGCTGAACCGATGGCTCAGCGGGACTATCCGACCGTTGACCTTCGCTCCCACGCAGTGGTTGCCCAGATCGCTGTGGATTCTGTACGCAAAGTCCACAGGGGTAGAACCGGCCGGGAGGTCAATAACGTCACCTTTCGGCGTGAATACGAATACCTGGTCGCTGAACAGGTCCTCGGTCACCGAGCGCAGAAACTCGTTGGCATCCTGGGAATCCGCCTGCCAATCGAAGAGCTGCTGTCTAAGCCAGGCGAGTTTCTTCTCGAACTGATCGTCCGCCGCGCCCCCTTCCTTGTAGTGCCAGTGGGCGGCGATGCCAAACTCGGCCATCCTGTGCATCTCCCAGGTGCGGATCTGGATTTCCAGCGGCTCGCCTCTGGGACCGATAACCTTGGTATGGAGCGACCGATACATGTTGGGCTTCGGCTTCGCAATGAAATCGTCAAAGCGTTCGGGAATCGGCATCCACTGGTCGTGGACGACGCCGAGCGCATGATAGCAATCGGCCACCGTGTCCACGATAATCCTGATCGCGGTCAGGTCATAGATCTCGCGGAAGTCAATCTCCTCCTTGAGCATCTTTTCGTAAATGCTGTACAGGTGCTTCGGCCGCCCCTGGATCTCCGCCTTGATCCCGTCGCGTTCCAGCCCCGACTGGATGAGGGCGATGACTTCATGGATCTCACTTTCCCTTTCCTGTCGGGTGCCGGATACCTTTTCCACTATGTCTGCATAACCATCAGGCTGAGCGTATTTGAACGCGAGGTCCTCGAGTTGCCACTTTATCTGCCCGATGCCGAGCCTGTGGGCCAGAGGAGCGTAGATCTGCAGTGTCTCCGTGGCTACCTTGACCTGACGCGCCTCGGGAAGCGCCGAAAGCGTGCGCATGTTGTGGAGGCGATCCGCAAGCTTTATCACCATGACACGAAAGTCATGGGCCATCGCAAGGAATATCTTCCGCAGGTTCTCCGCGCTTCTGCTGGTCTCCGCGTGTCGCTTCTTCCGTCCGTCTTGTTCTGAGGCGACCTCTCGCGGTTCAAAATCGGCGAGTTTCAGCTTGGTGACGCCGTCCACCAGGTCGGCTATTTCCTTGTCAAACTGCTTGACGAGCTGCTCGACCTCCACCAGACCGTCCTCGATAACGTCGTGAAGAAGAGCAGCCGCTATGCTCTTTAGGTCCATCTCGAGGTCCGCCAGGATGTTGGCCGTTTCGAGGGGATGGTTAATGTACGGCTCACCGGAGAGGCGTGTTTGGCCGTCGTGAACTTCCGCCGCGAGTTCGTACGCCCGCTGGAGTAGTCCCGTGTCCGCGCTGCTATTATAGCGTTCGACTTTCTCGATGACGTCGCTTATCGTCATCGCGCGCGTCTCCTGAAAAACCATTTCACGCCCTGCTATGTGAATGGCCGCCGTCCGCTGCAAACTTTTCGCTACGCGTCGTTCCCGAGAGAGAACTCATCGCCAATCACGGCTGCGGATTGGCGTGCGTCGCGCAGGACCAGCTGCACCGTTCGGAAGCCCCTATAGTCATTTATGCGCGTATTATAGCACACATTCAGCAGACTTCCAAGGCGAATAGACCGCTCGGCGCTTCCCCAGCCAAAGCCTACACATTCGATCGGTCTACCGGAGGCCGTTCCCAACTTCATTTTCAGATGTGCGCCGGTCGCACCCATAGTGTTCTTTTGCAGGATCATCGCGTTCTCGGTTACAAACACCGGCTCGCGGTTGCAATGCCCGTACGGCTCCAGGAGTTCGAGCTCGGTGATGAAGTCCTCTGTCACGCTGTCGAGGTCCAGCTCTGCGTCGATCTCTATCTGAGGTATCAGGTCGCTGTCGGCCAGCACTGTGTCCGCGAGACGGTTGATGGCGGAGTCGAAGTCGGGCAATTTGTCGGCGATTATGGAGAGGCCGGCGGCTTGCGAATGCCCGCCGTACCTGTCCAGCAGATCCCCACACTTGACGAGCGCTTCGAACACGTCGAACGCGGCGATACTTCGCGCCGACCCGACGCCCACATCCCCGGAGTCGTCCAGGGCAACCAGCACGGCGGGCCGGCCGTAGCGGTCCACAATCTTGCCCGCGACTATGCCCACGACGCCTGGATGCCATCCCTGGGACGACAGAACCAGCACCTTCGTGGTCTCGTCCAGCTTTCGGCTTGCAATCTGCTCGAGAGCCTCCCGAGTGATCCTCTCCTGTTCGAGCCGGCGTTCCTTGTTACACGTCTCAAGCGCGTCCGCAAGCCTGGCCGCTTCGGCATCGTCCCTGGTCAGCAGAAGCTCCAGCGCGATGGATGCGTCGTCCAGCCGCCCGGCGGCATTCAGTCGCGGGGCTAGAACGAAGGCGAGAACTTGACTCGTGATGGGACGGGTGGCAAGGCCGGCTTTCTCCAACAGAGCCCTAAGCCCCCGCTTGCCGGAGCGCGGGATCTCCTGCAATCCGAACTTAACCAGCGTTCTGTTCTCATCCATCAGTGGAACGATATCCGCCACCGTCCCAATCGCCACCAGGTCCACGAACTTTCGGCGGAAAGCAGAGGTGTCGTAACCGCACTCGCGGACCAGTGCCTCCGCGAACTTGAATGCCACGCCAACGCCGGCAAGATCCTTAAACGGATACGGGCAGCCGGGTTTACGAGGATTGATTACCGCTGCCGCATCCACGATATTCGGCCCAGGCTCATGGTGGTCCGTGACTACGACGTCAATGCCGCAGGTCTTGGCCTGCTCGATCGCTTCAACGGCGGACGTGCCGCAGTCCACGGTGATTATAAGGCTGATCCCCTGCTCCTTTGCCGCCTCCACCGCGGGAGGTTGAATGTCATAGCCTTCCTTCTGCCGATGCGGCACGTGCCAAGTGGCTTCGGCGCCGAGAGCCAGGAGGACTCTGACAAGCAGGGCGGTGCCGCTGATACCGTCAACGTCATAGTCACCGTGCACCATGATTTTCTCGCGACGATCGAGAGCGTGCCGCGTTCTTGCGACCGCCCTGTCCATGCCATCGAAGAGGCTGGGGTCGTAGAGCTCGTCCAGGTCGGGGTTCAGAAAACGCTGTGTCTGCTCGGGCGTCTGGATCCCACGGTTCAATAGGATGCGGCTGAGCACGCGAGATACAGGCACACTTCGAGCGAACTGTTCCTCAAGATCGGGGTCTCGCTGCAGAATCTTCCAGTGTTTGGCGCCCAGAACCGGGTCAAGATGCATCTAATCGCCTTTCCAGAACCTGTTGCTCACACCAGCCCGCCTGTCAAGCGGCGCTTTATCCCGCCTACATAGTAATCCATTTCCGGGCCGGAAGGCAATACGGCAGCCGGAAAAATAAGAAGCCCGCAGCCGTCCTTTGTCACAGCCGCGGGCTCACCTGAACTCTGATAACCGCATTCGTCTCGCCGTCAGAACCGCCTTTTTCGCTTCTTCAGCTTGGATCTGGAGCCGCCGGTCCCGGCGTCTGCCCGGCGACCGGTGACGCCTTCCGCCTCGACCTCGCCGCTCGAGTCTCCGGTGTCCTGCGTGACGGCTTCAAGTTGCTCTACACTTGTCGCAGCCGGGGGAATATCCTCCACTGCCTTGCGAGTTGGCCTGGGCTCACCGAGACGCTGCCACAACACAAGAATCTGACTCGCATTGAACATCGAAGAGTAAGTTCCCAACGCGACGCCGATCAGCAGCGCCGTCACGAACCTTTGAATCACCGGCGCGCCGAACACGAGCAGAGCAACCAGAGTCAATATGAGCGTCAAAGACGTGTTGATTGACCGAGCGAAGGACTGCAGTATGCTCTTGTTCACAATTCCATCGAAGCTCTCGTCCTTGCTTCGATGCCGCAGGTTCTCTCGGACTCGGTCGAAAATGACGATGGTATCGTGTACCGAGTACCCGAGGATAGTAAGGAGCGCGGTTACGAACAGACTGTCGATCTCCCAGTTTAGGAACTTGCCGAAGATCGCAAATGCGCCCACGGTAATGCCGATGTCGTGCAGTAGGGCGATTATGGCGCACACCCCGAACCTGAACCCATAGGCAATGCCGCCGATTGCAAATCGAGCCGTGAGGTACAGCACAATCGCCGCCGCAGCGAGCAAGACCGCCTTGATGGCGTTCGTCTTCAGCTCGCGGCTGATGGTCGGGCCGATTTTCTCGACCTGCGGCATCTCGAATTCGCCAAACCGCTTCTCGAGCTGCCCGTGGACTTCCCGCAGCTTCTGATCCGTGACGTCCTTGGTCCGGACGAACACGACCCTGGGATTCTCGGTGGACTTCTGCACCATGCTGCCTTCGAGTCCCGCACTGCTTAGCACGCCGGCAACTGCCGCTCGTGCGACGGGCTGCTTGAACTCCATCTGCGTCATGCTTCCACCGGTGAAGTCGATGCCGGGTTTCAGGGTTCCTGCTCCGAGCCAGAAATACAGTCCGGGCGCCAGGAGCAGGCCGCTGATGATGAAGTACACCCACATGTGCCTGACGACGTTCACAGAACGGCCCCTCTGGCCTGCAACCCACTGCCGGCGCACGCCCAAGAGCATCTCATTATCCGCCAGGCCCGTGTTCACCAGGAGGTGCAGAATCGAACGGGTGACTGTGATCGCGGTGAACATGCTGATGGCCACGCCGAGGAGCAGTACCAGCGCAAAGCCCTTGATCGGGCCTGTGCCGAACCACCACAGGATGACGCATGTAATGGCCGTACACATGTTGGAGTCGAAGATCGAGGTGAACGCTCGCTTGAATCCCGCATCAATCGCGGCCCTGAGGGTCTTCCCGCTCCGAAGCTCTTCTTTCAGACGCTCGAAGATCAGGATATTGGCGTCCACCGCCATTCCGATAGAAAGAACGTACGCGGCGATGCCCGGAAGGGTTAGGGTAACGGGAATGGCTTTGAATACCGCGAACGTCAACAATGCGTATATGCCGAGCGCGAAGTCGGCGATGAGTCCGGGCAGCAGGTAATACCCCACCATGAAGGCGAGGACGGCGATAAGCCCCCAGATGCCTGCCTGCACGCTCCTATTCACGGAATCCTGTCCGAGGGTGGCTTCAACGGTGTGCGTCTGCACCACGTCAAGCGGGACGGGCAAAGCACCGGCGTTCAGAAACTCGGCCAGCCTCTGCGCCTCCTCGACCGACGCAAAGCCGCCTTCGATGATCGCCGTGCCGTCCAGGATGGCGCTCTTGATGTAGGGAGCGCTGAGTATCTTGTCGTCAAGGATCATCGCCAGATATTCGCCGACGTTCCGCCTTGTGAAATCGGCGAACTTCTTCCGGCCTTCCTTATCGAACTCCATGGAGACGTAGATCTCGAAGGTCGTGGCGTTCCTCTGCGCTCCGGCGGTCGGCTTCAGGTCGTCGCCCATCAGGATGATGGGCGACTCGGCGATGACAGTCGCCGGATCAACGTTGTTGCCTTGCTTATCCTCGAAGATGTGGACGTCGTTTCCCTCTTCGTCCGACTCGATGTCCATCTTGTACTTTGCGCCTGGATGCCGCTTGTCCTTAACGCTGCGGAAGTGCCGGAACTCCAGCCGAGCGGTGGATTGGAGCCGGTCAATCGCCTCCTGCCGGTTCTTGATGTCGGGAAGCTCGACGATGATCTGCTTTTCACCTCTCGGCTGGATCAGCGGCTCCGAAACTCCCAGGATATCCACGCGGTTTCGTATGATGCGGACAATAGCCCTTTGCTTCTCCTGGTCCCATTTCTCCTTAGGCGGAAGCTTGTCCGTGCGGGCTTCCAGGACTATCCTTGTCCCACCGGCCAGATCCAGGCCCCGCTTGGTAGGCTGCGTGAAAACGACCCAGGTCGCCAGTGCTACGAGCGCCAGCGTTAAGGCGAATATCTGCTTATGTTTCAATGCGACTTATCCTCCCCGACAAAGGTGCCGTGGCTCTCAGAACCGACCACAGAACAGAGTTATTATACAGAGCGAGGGTCGCCCTGTCAACAAACTGCGAGTTCAGCCGCCAAAGCTTGACGCACGTCTCGCGCCGAGCTTCAGAGGTCCACATCGTTGATAACCAGCTTGAATTTGCAGCCCAAGACGTCCGCCGCGCGCCGGCACATAACCATCCGGAGCAGGAATATCTCGAAGTACTCCATCACGCTCGCCGACTCCACGTCTACCGTCAACTCCAGGCTGATTGTCTTGCTGTCGGAATCCACGCGCAGGTAGGACTTCTGCACCGCATGGTTTACTCTGTCGTGTATGTCAAACGAGCGTGGATTCGGATTCTGCACGCGCGAGAAGTGAACGTCGGACTTGTCGCCGATTATGACGGCCGCGGCGACGTCGTTAATGGGGAATCCGCTTTCCTCTTCGTGATTACCTATCGCACCCATCGCCGCCGCAATCTCAACGGGGTCCATACCCATGTCCGACAGGATCTGCTGCGCAAGCAGCGCCCCGGTCTCGCAGTGATTGCTGCGGTTGATCACATTGCCGATGTCGTGCAAGTAGCCCGCGATGGCGGCCAGTTCGGACTCCCTGCGGCTCAGCCCCAACTGGCGAGGGATGCCTCTGGCAACCCCAGCCACGATGCCCGCATGTCGGAACCCATGCTCGGTGTAGCCGACCGCCGACATCTGCTCGTTCGCCTTCTCTATGTAAGTCTTGACTTTGGGATTGGATCTTACATCCCTAAGGGTAATCCGAGGCATTGCTAAAACTCCTCGGGGGCGTTGGACTCCGCTTCCACGGCGTACTTTGCCATGAATTCGCGGCGAAACTCCACCAGGCGATCCGATTGTATCGCCCCGCGTATCCCCCCCATCACACGCTGATAGAAATAGAGATTATGGTAGGTGGCCAACCTGGCCGCCAGCATCTCCCCCGCTTTGTACAGATGCCGGATGTAAGCCCGCGTATAACGCCGACACGTCCGGCAATCACACTCCGGGTCCAAAGGCGAGAAATCGTCCGTGAACCGCGCGTTCTTGATGTTTATCCTGCCGTAAGTCGTATACATGGACCCGTTTCTGCCGAGCCTGGTCGGCAGAACGCAGTCGAACATGTCCATCCCCATCATGGTGAAGTCTATCAGGTCTACCGGAGTGCCCGCTCCCATCAGGTAGCGCGGCTTGTCCACCGGAAGGAGCGGCGCGAGCCATCCGACTACTTCTATCATCGCCGCCTTCGGTTCCCCGACGGAAACGCCTCCCACCGCGATCCCAGGGAAATCGAGGCTGCTGACGACCTCCGCGCTCCACTCGCGCAAATCCTTGAACGTGCTGCCCTGGACGATTCCGAAAACGGCCTGTCCTTCCCGCGCTGCAGACTTGGAGCGGATCGCCCACTGATGGGTCCTTTCGGCGGACTCTCTCGCATATTCGTAGGTGCTCGGATACGGGGGGCACTCGTCGAACGCCATGGCGATGTCCGCGCCCATAACTCCCTGGATCTCCATCACCCGCTCGGGAGTGAAAACGTGCTCCGAGCCGTCGATGTAAGACTTGAAGATGACGCCCTCATCGCCGATCCGCCGCAGGTCGCGGAGGCTGAACACCTGGTAGCCGCCGCTGTCCGTGAGGATTGCCCTATCCCAACTCATGAAGCGGTGCAGGCCGCCGGCTTTTCCGATCAAGTCATGGCCGGGGCGCAGGTACAGGTGGTAGGTGTTGCCGAGGATTATCGAGAAGTCCAGTTCCTCCAACTCTTCCTGCGTCATGGCTTTCACGGTGCTCTGAGTGCCCACCGGCATGAACACCGGGGTTTCGACGACGCCGCGCGCAGTCCCAAGCTTGCCAAGCCTAGCCGCAGTCTGAGTGCTGGTCCTAACTACGTCAAATTTGATCCCCCGGAGCGCCTTCCGCATCGGTTTTGTCAGTATATCCCAGTACTAGATGGTTGTCAATGTTCACGCTCGAAACGCTGGGACCTCTCCATCCGCCCGCCTTAGGGAGTCCGCGGCGGGCCTCCGCCACGAAATCATCACAAAGCGCAAACTCTCAATAGAAACGCCACGCGTTCTCGCGCACGCATGGCGTCGTGAATCTCGTTTTCTCTGGGCCTATCCGCTACGCGTCCTGCCGCAGTTCGGCGAGGCGATTCTTGGCCTCGGGACTGCCGGGGTCGATTCGAAGCACCTGCTCGAACTCCGCTATCGCCAGGTCTGCCTTCCCATTCTGCTCGTATGCACATGCGAGGCTCATGCGGGCCCCGACGAAGGCCGGGTTTATCTCCAGAGCTTTCCGGAACTGGCCGACCGCGAGGTCCGTCAGGCCCTGATGCAAGTAGCTCAGGCCCAGGTAATTCCTGAGGTCGGCGTAATGCGGACACATGGAGACTGCCTCCTGAAACGCATTCCCGGCTTCGGGATAGATCTCGCGCTTCAGCAGCTCCAGACCCTTTTCGAGCTGGTAGCTAATCTCATCTATGTCGGTTTCGGCAACTTCTTCGAGCAGACGAATCGCCTCCGCCGTATCGCCACCTCGATGGGCCTCCGCCGCCCGGCTGCATCTGGCATTGCCGTACGCCGGCTGGATTTGCGCGGCCTGCTGGACTTGCGCCAGCCCTTCGTCGTCGCGTTGTGCCAGCCTAGCCACGCCCAAATACATCATCGCCTTCGCGTATTCGGGGTTTATCGCCAAAGCCTTCTCGAACTGGGACGCCGCATCAGCATACTCCCGCTGCCGATAGTACACAAGTCCCAGGTAAAAGTTCAGGTCGGCGTACTCCGGGTGCACGACGAGCGCAAATCTAAGTTCTTCCTCCGCGCGCTGGTACATTTGCATGCGCAAATGGGCCAGCCCGAGGGTGGTATAGGATTCCGCCATGTAGAACACCGTCAGCTTGCGCTCCGGCGTTTCCTCGGCCGGAATGGTTTCCAGCGCACGTTCGAACTCGGCTATCGCCTCTGTGTAAAGTGCATGGTCGTAAAGCGTGATTCCCCTGCTGTAGTATTCGTTTCTGGCAACCTTCGCTGTTTCCGCCAAGGGGATGGCACCTCCAATCAAAGCTGCTCAGGCGGGATCATGCCGAGGCGGTGTCCGGCGATGGCCCTGCCGCCGGTAACTATTATCGGCGGCATTCGTAGAAGACTGAAGGAGGGATTGTTCAAGAACGCCTGCGGTTGTCCGCCGTCAGGCGCGCGCCATGGCGTTTGCAGCGCGGCCGATGCAGTAGTACTCGAACCCGAGCCGTCGCATACGGTGCACATCGTACATATTTCGCCCGTCGAAAATCAGCGGGCGCTCCATGGCCTCTCGAACCTTCTCCAGATTCAGGAACCTGAACTCGTTCCACTCCGTCACGAGGAGAAGGGCTGACGCGCCCTCCGCGACCTGGTAGGGATTTTCACAGTAGGTTATTGTCGGGAAAACCTTGCGGCAGTTCTCGACAGCTATCGGATCGTAAGCCTTGACTTCCGCCCCTTCCGCAAGAAGCTGGGCGATGACCTCAATGGATTTGGCATCCCTCATGTCGTCTGTGTTCGGCTTGAAGGCGAGTCCCAGCACACCGATGGTGCTGCGTTCCAGGCTGCCCAGGACTTCCTTCAGCCTGGTCACAAAGCGGACGGGCTGGTTCTGGTTTATGTCGAGCACTGACTGGAGAAACCGGAAGTCGCACCCGAATTTGGAGGCCGTGTGCAGAAGCGCGCGGACATCCTTGCCGAAGCAGGATCCCCCGAATCCCAGACCTGCCTGCAGGAAGTGCTCGCCGATCCTCTTGTCATAGCCCATTCCTTTTGCGATCTGTATAACGTCCGCGCCGGCGGCCTCGCACAGCTCCGCCACGGCATTGATGAACGATATCTTCGTGGCAAGAAAAGCATTCGAGGCATACTTGATTACCTCCGCGCTGGTGACGTCGGTGATGAGCATGGGTCGCTCGAGGGGGGCGTAAAGCTCCAACAGCTTCATCGCAACAGTCTGGGAGGGCGCCCCGATTATAATTCTGTCGGGACAGAGGGTGTCGGTTATAGCGGATCCCTCTCTGAGGAACTCGGGATTCGAGACCACGTCAAAATCGACGTTTTGGAGCCTGTTCTGTTCGATGATCTCGCGCACCAGGTTTCCCGTGCCGATCGGCACGGTGCTCTTGTTGACGATGACCTTGTACCGGTTCAGACATTTTGCCACGCCTTGGGCGGCTTCTACTATATGGGTCAGGTCCGGCTCGCCGTTGGGCCCGGGAGGTGTGCCCACTGCGATAAAAACTATATCCGCACGCTCCACCCCGCTGCCCAACTCCACGCTGAATGACAGGCGGCTGTCCTCGACGTTCCTGGATACCATCTCCTCCAGCCCCGGCTCGTAAATCGGCATCACACCTTGTTTGAGCCTGCCGATCTTGTCGGAGTCCGTGTCTACGCAAACGACGTCGTTCCCCAGGTCTGCAAACACGGCGCCGGTGACGAGACCGACATAACCGGTCCCGATAACGCAGATGTCCATATGCCCGGTGTTTCCTTCTCTTACAGGAGTTGGCAGTGAAAGCAGTGACTGGCTAGTGGCAACCATAGCACGCCCCCCTTACGGTGTCAAGGTCGAATCGCATTCGCGGCCAGCCTATACATCATCGGTTGACCCGTATGCCACATCATACCTTACCCAAAAATGAGGGTTGTACTCTCGGTGGAATCGAACGATGAGTCCGGGGGTGACCGACATACAAAGGGCGGAGTGCCTGACGGCACTCCGCCCGTTCTTGCGTTCTTGCGTTGGAGCCAGACGCCGGCTCGAACCGCGCCGGCCCGGTTTACGAGCCTTCGCTCGTCGTCTCAAACTTGTACCCGACCCCCCAGATCGTGGTTATTCGGCAAGGCACACGCTCTACTTCCATCTTGCGTCTCAACCTCTTGACATGCTGGTCAACTGTGCGTTCATCGCCAAAGAACTCATCATAATCCCAGACCTGCTTGAGCAGCTGCTCCCTCGTGAAGACGCGGTCTCTGTTGCTCGCCAGATGCCAGAGCAGGTCGAACTCCTTGGGCGTCAGCTCAATCTTCTGGTCGTTGACCCTCACGTCTCGCGATTCAAGGTTGATGTAAAGGCCCGGAAAGTTCAAGACCTGCTGGTCGTCGAGTGTTGGGACATAGTTCGTACGCCGGAGCACCGCCCTGACGCGGGCAACCAGCTCCCGAGCGCTGAACGGCTTCACGACGTAATCATCCGCCCCCATTTCGAGACCCAGAACGCGGTCAAATTCTTCAACCCGCGCGGTCACCATCATTATCGGAGTATTGCTGAAACGCCTTACCTCGCGGCACACCTCCAGTCCGTCTAATTCTGGAAGCATGAGGTCGAGCAGGATGATGTCGGGCCGTTCGTCGCGGGCACTGGCCAGCGCCTGCCTGCCGCCGTAGGCGCAAACCACGTCATATCCTGCCGTCTCAAGTTGAAGCCGCATCAGATCGCATGTGTTCTCATCGTCATCAACAACCAAGACTTTGTGTTTGGACACCAGCATCGTCCCCCCACGTTAAAAAGGTTTGCAAACCGTACTGGGGCTTTACCCTCCGAGCTGTCCCCTCCGCCGCGGCGGATTCGGGCAGCAAATCATATTCACCGGCGTATCGCTCGCCCGCCTCAGGTACTTTCCGCCCGGAAAGGCGCGGGACGAGTCGTATCATGACGTAGTTGGCTGTAAGATATCTGCGACTAACGAGCTGACGCCCAGATGGATTACGGAACCGCGGTCATACAATGTTGCAGAAACAAAATGCTTCTCACGCGAGAGCCTTACGGCATCAAAAGGTGAGAACTTGGCCGATATGCCGACTCGGCTGGGCCGCTTTCGAATCGGTCCGACGTGAGGACAACATGTCGGAGCGGTTGCTATAGCTAGTATACTTAATTCCGCGCGGTCTGTCAATAGCTTTACAAAAAGTTTAACGGCGGTTTTTTGCACGAACTTGCCCAAGCTAGCAGACATTCTTTCGGGCCAGCAGATCCGCGATCGCCCGCATGGTACGCCTGCCGACCTGTTCCAAAGCTGCCCTATTATGAGGCCCCTCGTAAAGGTCTTCGAACCACAGCGGCTGGCCGTAGACAATCTTGACGCGATGGAAGCGCGGCATCCACGAGTGCGCGGGGAGCATCTTCTCGGTTCCGACAAGAGCGACCGGAACGACGGGCGCTCCGGACTTCAATGCAACCAGGCCGATGCCGAGCTCCGGGTCCTGGAGCTCGCCGTTGAGGCTCCTCGTGCCCTCCAGGAACAGACAGACCACTTTCCCCCCATTCACCAATTCGATGGCGCGTTTCAGGGCCTTCCTGTCCGCGGTGCCTCGTCGCACAGGGAATGAGCCGGCGTTGCGGATTAGAAACCCCAGAAGGGGAACCTTGAACAGTTCTTCCTTTGCCATGAAATGGACCTGCCGGCGCATGCCGGAAACCACGGCCGGCGGGTCGGCGTAGCTGATGTGGTTCGGGGCAAGGATAACCCCGCCGGTTTTGGGGATATTCTCCTCACCTACGCTCTCCAGCCTTCCGAAAATACGCAACACCCACCTGCTAGCACCGCGGCCAAAGAAATACCACACCTAACCCGACATCCTCTCCCGGCACAGGCAGATTATCTTCTCGACCACTCGATCAACTTCCAGGCCGTCCGTGCTTATCTCCACCGCGTCGGGGACTCGAACGAGAGGACTGTGCTCCCTCGTGCTGTCGCGGCGGTCCCGTTCCTCGATCTCTTTCTTCAACGCCTCCAAACTGACCTGCACGCCTGATTGAGCCAGGTCCGCAAGGCGTCGCCGCGCCCGCTCCCCCACAGATGCAGTCAGGAAGACCTTGACCTCCGCATCGGGCATTACCACCGATCCGATGTCCCGTCCTTCCATGACGACGCCGCCAAGCGCGCCCAATCGCTGCTGGAGAGCAACCAAGTGACGGCGGACGCCCGGTATCGCGGACACCGGCGAGGACAGTCTGCTCACCTCTGGAGTGCGAATCGCGCGGGAGACGTCTACGCCGTCCGCAAATATGCGCGAACCATCACCGTCCCGGAATTCTATCTTCATCCGGCCGGCGAGACGAGCTATGTGGTCGGCATCTTCAAGAGAGACCCCGACCTGTAAGGACTTCCAGGCTACCGCACGGTACATCGCGCCGGTATCAATGTACTTGTAACCCAGCCGGCGGGCGACCTCATGCGCCACCGTGGTCTTTCCGGCTCCGGCCGGCCCGTCTATCGCGATGGAAATCTTCCTGGGCATAGTCTTTGGCCAGATATTCCCTACTGCAGGAGCCCGCCGCGGATCCTGAGCCCGACCCAACACATCGGCGTCGGGAGTCGGCTTCGCAAATCCGCTCATGCCCCACGATCGTCCGGCGGCAGGCGTGTGTCACGCACGATCTTCGCAGCGCCGAACCAATCCTCAAGCGCCTGGGCGTCGCCGCCCTCCATCAGGGCGACCGCCTGATCTATCAGCCGCCGGAATTCGTCCACGGCATCCTTGATAGCCTTCGTATTGGTCAGGCAGATGTCTCGCCAGAGGACCGGCGGGCTGCCCGCAACCCTGGTCATGTCTCTGAAGCTCCCCGCAACAAGCTCCAAGACCTGCGGATTCGCCGCCGATTCCTCTTGCGCGAGCAGGGTAAGGCCCGCCGCAATGACGTGCGGCAGGTGGCTGATCACAGCGGCGCATCTGTCATGGATTTCCGGATCCATCGCGAGCGGGCGCGCGCCAATCCCTTCCACAATGTGATGCATTTTCTCAAGGGCTTCGGAATCGGTATGAACCGTGGGGGTCAGCACGTAGGTCGTGTCCTCGAAGAGATCCGCCCGAGCCGCCTCGACGCCCGCGGCCTCCGAACCAGCCATGGGATGCCCGCCGACGAACGCCGCCCGATCCTTTACAAGCACATCCGCGCCGCGGCAAATCTCGGCTTTTGTGCTGCCCGCGTCGGTGATGATGCAGCCGGGTTTCGCAGAAGGAAGCACTCGCTGCACGAAGTCCAACTCCAGGCCCACTGGCGTGGCGATATAGATAAGGTCCGCGCCCCGGACGCCGGCACTCGCATCCAGCGACCATCTGTCGATCGCACCGAGCTCGACGGCCCGCTGAAGTCGGTCGGGATTTCGGCCGATGCCGATCACGCTGCCCGCGAGTCTGTGCTTCTTCAGGGCCATGCCGAAGGATCCGCCGATGAGCCCCACCCCTATGATGGCAACACAGTTGAAATTAGGTCGGCTCACCGGCATTACTCCAGCTTGGCTTCCTGCCCACGGCCAGGACTATGGGAAGAAGTTCTTTCATCAATTGGGCAAATGTATTGGGTTTAAGCGACTGCGGCCCGTCCTTCAGGGCGCGCGCGGGCTCGGGATGCACTTCCACCATCAACCCGTCCGCACCTGCCGCGACCGCCGCTTTCGCAACCGGGGACACGAGCCGCCATCGCCCGGTGCCGTGGCTCGGGTCCGCAATTATCGGCAGGTGGCTGAGCTCCTGGATTGCAGGGATAGCATTGATGTCAAACGTATTCCGGGTCAGCGTCTCGAACGTCCGAATGCCGCGCTCGCACAGTATGATCTCATAGTTCCCACGTGATGCGATGTACTCCGCCGCCTGCAGCCATTCCTCGATGGTGGCGGACATACCCCTCTTCAGCATCACCGGCTTGCGGATGTTGCCGATCTCCTTGAGCAAGGCGAAGTTGGTCATGTTCCGCGTGCCGACCTGGAGGATATCCGCATACTTCATGACCATTTCGACGTCCCGCGTATCCATAACCTCCGTTATGATCGGCATGCCGGTTTCCGCCCGCGCGGCATCGAGGATCTTCAGCCCGTCTTCCCCAAGGCCGTGAAAGCTGTACGGCGATGTGCTCGGCTTGAACGCCCCTCCGCGGAGGATGCGCGCTCCGGCTGCACAGCACAGCCTCGCGGTTTCAAGAACCTGCTGCTCATCTTCCACGCAGCACGGCCCCGCCATGATGACAACCGCATCCCCCCCGATATCGACATCCCGGACCTTGATAACGGATTTCTCGGGATGGAACTCGCGGCCCACGAGCTTGTACGGCTTCAAGATCGGGACTACCCGCTCGACGAACGGCAGGGCCTCGATCTGCTGGGCGATGAGGACCTTGTCCTCCTCGGGAGCGCCAATCGCCCCGATGATCGTTTTCTCCACACCCCTGGAGAGGTGGATTCCGTAGCCGCGATCCTTCAGGTTGCCTATCAGGTCGTCAAGATCCTTCTCGGTTATCTGAGAGGAGAGGATTATTATCATGTCAGACTCCTCCGCGCTCGTGTGGAGATCGCGTCGCCTCTGGTTGGCGCGTCTTCCGTTGGTGCAGGAGTTCCGTTGGGCCAGGAGTTCAACTCCCGCGCCAACACGCGCGCACCCCCAACACCAGGGCCTCAAGTGCTATCCCGCCGACGCTCGGCTGAGCACCTCACGCAGTGCGCGGATGAATCGCCGGTTCTCGGCGTCCGTGCCGATCGTCACGCGGAAGAACGTCGGGAAGCCGAAGATATCGCCCGTCCGGACGATGACACCTCGCTTCAGAAGCTCTTCAAACACCGGGCGGCAGTCACGCTGGATGTCAAAGAAAACAAAGTTGGCCTCCGAAGGCGCGTACGGCAGGCCCATCGCCTCGAATTCCCGGTACAGAAACTGCTTGCCCTCCGAATTGACCCGCCGGCTGCGCTCGACCTGCCCACGGTCCTCGAGACTGGCGACTGCCCCCACCTGCGCTATGCTGTTGACGTTGAACGGTTCCCGGACCTGGTTCAGGCACTGGATGACCTCAGGCCGGGCGATCCCATAGCCGACCCTGAGACCGGCGAGCCCGTAAATCTTCGAGAAAGTGCGCAGGACAATCACGTTTGCGCCTGAGTTTACGCAGGATAGCATGTCCGGGTAGTCGGGGCTCTCGACGTATTCGTAGTATGCTTCGTCGAACACGGCGATCACTCGCTCGGGCAGCCTCGACATGAAGCGATCAACGTCTCGTTGTGTCACGGCGGTCCCGGTCGGGTTGTTCGGATTGGCAATGAAGATCAGCCTAGTCCGGTCCGTGATTCGGCCGGCCATCGCTTCGAGGTCATGCGTAAGATCCCGGAGCGGAACCATGATGCACTCGCAGTCGTTCAGCACCGCCGCAGACTCGTACCTGACAAAGGAGGGATCGGCCTGAATGACCTCATCCCCCGCCGACAGGAAGGTAACCCCGATGTAGTGGATCAGCTCGTCCGAGCCGTTTCCCACGATGATCTGCTCCTCGGCGACGTTCCAGTGCTTCGCCAGCGCCTTCTTCAGGTAGAAGCAGATCCCGTCAGGATACAGCGAAACCTTCTCAAGCGCCTTCCGCATAGCTTCGACGGCTTTCGGCGAAGGCCCGAGTGGATTCTCGTTCGAGGCCAGCTTCACGATATCGGTAATGCCGTACTCGCGCTCAACCTCCTCAATCGGCTTCCCGGGGGAGTAGGGCTTAAGCCGGCGAATATTCTCTTTCACCAGGTCGCTCAATGCCACGTTGATTCTCCTGTTGGTGTGGTTGAGTTTATCACACATTCCGGCCCTTTGACAACCGATGACGAAAACACGGACGCGTACGAACGATTGCGGAAAGCGGCAGGCGAGCGCTGTCCGGCATGGAAATGCCGGCCTATATCAAAGAAGGCCCTCCGGGGATCATGCTCCACAACTCCTGGGTGAAGATGCTCCAGACAGGAACCCCGGAGGGGTTTGAAGAACGCTGTAGACCCCGAATTCATTCGAGGCCACTGACCGCTCACTCGCTGCTTCCCGCAGCGAACGATACGGTACCCGAAAACATAATGGTATATCATCGGAGCGTGTGAATTCGAGGCAGGCGTCGTCTCCATTCACAAATGCTTAGTTAAGGCTTGGAAAGGATCGGCATGCCTGATGGCGCCTGTAATTCGCCTAGGCGGACGAGTCTGTTCGCACAGGTTCAACGGTACAGGGCATTAACGGGCTCGGGCCTGTTGTTGAGCCGTCCTTTCTTGTGCTATAATGCGGGAGGCTGGGGGAGCACTGCAGAGCCTGGGGTGAGGAAATGTCCATCGCCGATAATCTTCTCCGTGTGCGTGAACGCATATCCAGGACGGCGGAACGCGCGGGAACCGATCCCCAGAGCATAGCCCTGGTGGCCGTGACTAAGACTGTCGATGCGTCGAGAATCGAAGCGGCGATTCAAGCCGGCGTCACGGACATCGGGGAGAACTACGTACAGCATTCCATTGAGAAGTTCGGCATAATAGGCCGTCGAGTCCGGTGGCACATGATCGGTCACTTGCAGAGGAACAAGGCCAAACGTGCCGTCGAGATTTTCGACCTTATCCAAAGCGTTGACAATCCGGCCCTGGCCCGGGAGATCGGGAAGCGGGCGTCCGCGGTTGGCAAGGTCCAGGAAGTGCTCATTGAGGCCAACATCTCCGGCGAGGCGTCGAAGTACGGGGTTGAACCGAAAGAAGCGCTCGCCCTAGCGAACGACGCGGCCGAAGTTCCGGGCGTGAGAGTGCTCGGCATGATGGGAATCGCACCGTTTGTCGAGGACCCCGCTGCAATTCGGCGCTCCTTCGTACTCCTAAGAACGCTCTGGGAGGAATTGCCTGCTGAGCGCCGAAGATGGTTGTCGATGGGTATGACTTCTGATTTCGAAATCGCCATCGAAGAAGGTTCCAACATGGTCCGGATCGGCACGGCCATATTCGGGCCCAGAACATAGGTTTGCGACTGTGCAGGAAAGAGCAACCTTGATTTCCAGAGAGCCGTGTTATCGGCCGGAGAGGAAGAAGGAGGGCGCGCGATGAACAATGACATGTCCGCGGACGAGTTCGAGCAGAGGGGTCTGTGGACAAGGCTCAAGGAACGGATCGGTATATCGGAGCTGGAAGAGGAGTACGAGGACGAGGTCGGTTCCTTGGACGACACCAGGAAAAGGCCGGTTACTCTGCGGCTTCACTCAACGAGGGTGAGCCACGTGTCAATCAGACTGCCCCAGACATTTGAAGACGCACGCTTGGCCGCCGACGGCTTGAAGGAAGGTCGCCAGCAGATCGTCAACTTGGAGAAGACTCCTCAGGAGATGTCCGAGCGTATCATTGACTTTCTCAACGGAGTCACGTACGCGCTCAACGGTTTTGTGGAGAAGGTGGGCGATCGGGTTTACCTGTTCGCGCCGAGCAATGTAGTGATTGAGGTTCCGGAGGATCTTCGGAAGTTTACTCCCGGAGTGTTTGAATCCGGGGTATAAAGGGGGCACAGGTCTGTGCTTGGCGGCAAAAGCATGGGTTTCATCGGCGCGGGCGCCATGGCCGAGGCAATCGCTCGGGGCCTCATCAAGGCCGGTTTGAGCACCGAGGCGATCAGCGCTGCCGATCCGGACGAAGCAAGGCGCGACCTGTTCCGCCGCGAGCTGGGAATCCCGACCGGAGATGATAATCGGTCGGTCGCGGAGTCGGCGGATATCCTCGTACTCGCCGTTAAGCCTCATGTGGTCCCCGAGGTCCTGGGCGATCTGGCGGGTGTAGTGAAACCCGACCAGTTAGTGCTCTCGATTGCCGCGGGAGTGACGACCCCCACTATCGAGGAGGGATTGCAGGCGAAAGTCCCGGTGATCCGTGTTATGCCGAACACTCCCTGCCTGGTCGGTGAAGGCGCGATCGCCATCGCTCCCGGCAAACACGCTGCCGCCGACCATCTTGAGACGGCGAGCCGCATATTCGGCGCCGTCGGCAAGGTGGTTCAGCTGACCGAGGATAAGATGGACGCGGTCACCGGCTTGAGCGGGAGCGGCCCGGCATACGTGTATATGTTTATCGAAGCCCTGGCCGACGGCGGCGTCCGGATGGGACTCCCCCGGCAGGCCGCTTTGACGCTGGCAGCCCAGACCGTCCTGGGCGCGGCAAAGATGGTTGTCGAGACGGGAGCGCATCCCGCCGAACTGCGCGACCGGGTGACCACTCCGGGAGGGACAACCATCGCAGGCATTGCGGCACTTGAGGACGCCGGGCTCCGCTCCGCCGCCATAGAGGCCGTGACGTCGGCAACCATCAGGTCACGGGAGATCGGCAAGTCCACGAATCGGTGACTCGGCAAACCGTGCTGTACTGTTCGATATGCCCTGGCGACCCCCATCATCCACGCACAGCCAACATATTGTTGGTTCGGATGAAGTTCCCCTTGCCCGCCTGACACGGGCCGGGGAATTTTTGTTGTAGGGCCCAGGCGGCACACATTCGTCGCTGGAGGTGTGATGTGATACTGTTCCTCATTAACCAGGCTATCGGCGTATTGGTGATCCTCATTATTGTGAGGGCGATACTCTCGTGGATACCGGAGATCACCTGGCGATACCGGGAGATAACTAGGGTGGTGGAGAGAATCACGGAGCCCATCCTTCGGCCGTTCCGGCAGCTCCTGCCGCCGTACAAGACCGGGGGGATAGACCTGTCTCCTGCGCTCGCGATCATCGCACTCGCCATCATCCAACGGCTTCTGGACCAGTTGTTAATCGGAAGAGTTGTTTGGAGATAAGGCGTATGGGCTTACGAGACCGAAACAACATCCGATGAGGGTTCCCGCGCGCGGGGAGCACTTGCGTCTCCGAAAGGCGAGCGTTTAGAGGTGGAGCTGAATCATCGTCCTGCCGACGGGCCGGAACGGGAAAGGGAATACCCAAAAGGCCGATTCTTCGTCTTCCTAGCCCTGCTGGTTCTCATCCTGGCCTTCATAATCGCGGCTCAAAGGCTCGATGTTCGAGCTGTGGAAGGTCCGGCGATTTCCGAGATTGCGCTCCAGGCGAGCATCGCGGCGAAGGCCGCCTATGCATACCGTCATGCCGAGCTGCTGGGTCCTGCCAGAGAAGTCCAGGCAAGGCAATTCGAGGACCTAGCGCTGCTCCAGTACAAACGCGCCGTCAAAGGGGCCGCGAACGCAAACGACCGTCGCCGGCTGATCATCCTTCAGTACGAAGCCGGCAGGCCCGATCTTCGACAGAACATTAGTGCGCTCGAAAAGGGCGGCCGGCGCGGTGCCGAGCGTGTCCGGTTGGCTCGGGAAGCAGCGATGTGGCGGCACATTTACCTGGGGGGGAAGCTGACACGCGATGATGTGGATGTTTACGAGCAGCGCATCCGGAAGTCGGACCTGGGGTGGTACGAACACCTGGCTCTGAATCACTTGTACGGTCGCGCTGGTCTGCGACACCAGGCCCGGGAACAGCAGACGCTGGCAACGCGGGCCGCGACGGCCAATGTCCTGTCGCTCGCGGGCGTAATCATAGCGATCATAGTGCTTGGGATGTTTGGCTTGGGACTCCTCGCTCGATATGTAGGTACGAAACACCGAAGGGGTTCGGAGGTCTACCTGGAGCCAGAGGTGGAGCCTGCGGCTCGTGAGCGGATCGCGGGTTACCTCCTGGAGACGTTCGTCGTTTACTTAGGAATCGTGATCGGGGTCCAGCTCCTTGGACCGGTGGTTGTTCATCCAGGGGTCGCCGGCACGGGCAAGCTGAGCTCCACGCCACAAGTACTCGTGACCGCGGGCGTCTACATCACCGGGGGGCTCTTGGCTCTCGCTTATCTGGCCGCACGCTTGAAGTCGGCGGGCTGGTCCTGGCATCTGGTCGGGCTGCGTTCCAGACAGCCATGGACGGACATCGCCTGGGGCATCGGTGGGTATGCGGCTGCCGTGCCATTGATCCTCACAGCGGCAGTTCTCTCCAAACTCCTGAGCCAGTACGTGCGCACCCCGGAGAACCCTGTCATCCCGCTGTTCGTAGAGTCGGAAACCCTATTCGAGCGGCTGGTCTTGCTTGCGCTCGCGGTGGTTATCGCTCCGTTTTTCGAGGAACTCTTCTTCCGGGGAGTGTTGTACACCAGTTTCCGCGCGAAATGGGGTATCGCTGCCGGGGTGGTCGGATCGGCGCTCGCATTCGCCGGAGTGCATCCGCTTCCTCTCGGTCTCCTGCCGATATTCGTGCTGGGTGCGGTGTTTGCGGTTCTGCTTCGTGAGCGAAGTTCCCTACTGCCCGGAATGATCGCGCACAGCATGAACAACGCGGTTGCATTTGCCTTGCTGTTCGTACTGGCTGGGTGAGAACAAGACTATGAGTCCAT
>Ga0114930_10001104_pt1 | contig 26610 bp, 23 predicted proteins | sample AnhtaG_FD_87300 | JGI IMG/M metagenome (GOLD analysis project Ga0114930, IMG submission 87300) | Deep subsurface microbial communities from Anholt, Denmark to uncover new lineages of life (NeLLi) - Anholt_01485 metaG | ecosystem: Environmental > Aquatic > Marine > Oceanic > Sediment | place... | reverse complement strand
GTCAGGTGAAGATCATGGATTTTGGTTTGGCTAAGCTGGCCAAAGTCGAGCAAATTACTAAAGATAACATTACCATGGGCACGTTGGCTTACATGTCTCCAGAACAGGCTAAGGGTGAGGAGGTTGATCATCGCACAGACCTCTGGTCTTTAGGTGTGGTTATTTATGAGATGTTCGCCGGTCAGTTACCTTTTAAAGGAGAATACGAACAAGCGATAATCTATTCCATTTTGAGTGAAGAGCCAGAGCCGATTACGGATTTACGAACCGAGTTACCGAAGGAACTGGAGCTGATTGTGAACAAGGCGCTTGCCAAAAGTCTGGATTCACGTTACCAGAATGCTGGAGATATTCTGGCTGATTTAAGAAAGGTCAGAAAGAAGCTCAAATCTGTTATTTCAAGAAATCAAGCTTTTGCAGAGAAACCACAGCCTTCCATAGCTGTTTTGCCGTTCACCAATTTGAGTGCAGACCCGGAGCAGGAGTATTTCTGTGATGGTATGACAGAGGAGATCATTAATGCCCTTACTCACGTGGAAGGTTTGCGTGTAGTAGCCCGAACTTCGTCTTTTGCCTTCAAAGGGAAAAGTGAGGATATTCGCGAGATTGGCAAGAAACTTAACGTGGAGGCTTTGCTTGAAGGGAGTGTGCAGAAGGTAGGTAATCGGGTGCGCATTTCTACCCAGCTTGTAAATGTAGCTGATGGATACCATCTATGGTCCGAGAAATATGATCGGAGTATAGGCGAGATGTACTGTCCAGATGATATCTTTGCTATTCAGGATGAGATATCTCTGACGGTTGTTGATAAGCTGAAGGTTAAGCTTCTGGGGGATGAGAAGGAGAAAATTTTAAGGCGCCATACTGCGGACATTGATGCTTACAACCTGTATTTAAAGGGACGTTACTTCTGGAACAGGAGGGCAGAAAGAGAACTGAAGAAAGCCATTGTCTATTTCAAACAGGCAATTGAAATAGACCCAACCTATGCGTTGGCATATGCTGGGCTTGCAGACTGTTATTGCGTCCTTCCAGATTACAGCTCAATCCCATCAAGAGAGGCTTATCCCAGTGGAAGGGAGGCAGCCCTTAAATCTCTTGAGATCGACAGCGATCTGGCTGAAGCTCATACTTCGCTGGCTCTTATTAAAACGAGTTATGATTGGGACTGGGAGGGTGCTGAGAACGAATTCAAACAAGCGATAAAGCTGAACCCTGGCTATGCTATTGCTCACCACTGGTACGCACTCCATTTGAAGTATACCGGCCAGTTTGACGAAGCCATTGCAGAGATGAAAAAAGCACGTGAACTAGATCCAGTGTCTCTCATCATAAACAGAAATCTCGGAAGTGTTTTTTACTTCGCTGGCTACTACGAGCAAGCTATGGAGCAACTGCAGAAGACCATTGAAATGGATCCGAACTTTATCTATGCGCATGCTTTCCTCGGATTAGTATATTATCAAAAGTCAATGAATAAAGAAGCCTTGGCAGAACTTCAAAAGGAAAGAGAGGTTTGTGGAGGGTGGAACCCGTTTGTAGAGGCGTCTGTGGCAATGGTGTATTCGAAAATGGGCATGAAAGAGAAAGTGGAAAAAATCCTGCACGATTTCTTACAGAGATCAAAACAGGTTTATGTGCCACCGTCCCAGTTAGCATTGGTATACTTTTCATTGGGGGAGAATGATCAGGGGTTTAGCTGGCTTGACAGAGCGTATGAAGAACGCGATAGTTGGCTACGAGATATTAAAACGCTTTTGGGATTTGACAGTGTTCGATCTGACCAGAGATTTAAAGCCCTGCTGAAGAAGATGGGACTGGAAAAATGATAGGTGAAACTATATCTCATTATAAAATTCTGGAGAAGTTGGGTGAGGGGGGGATGGGTGAAGTTTACAAAGCTGAGGATATAAAATTAAAAAGAACAGTTGCATTGAAATTTCTCACCTCTCAAGCTCTTGGCAGTAACGAGGAAAAGGATCGATTTATGAATGAGGCTCAAGCTGTTGCTGCCTTGGAACATCCCAGCATCTGCACCATACATGAAATAGACCAGAAAGAAGGGAAAACTTTCATAGCGATGGGCTATATCGAAGGTCAAAGCCTGAAAGAGAAGATTGAGTCAGCTCCGCTAAAGTTAGAAGAGGCCATAGATATCGTCATTCAGGTCGCAGAGGGTTTGCAGGAGGCACACGAGAAGAAAATCGTTCATCGAGACATTAAAAGCGCCAACATTATGGTGACGACCAAAGGTCAGGTGAAGATCATGGATTTTGGTTTGGCTAAGCTGGCCAAAGTCGAGCAAATTACTAAAGATAACATTACCATGGGCACGTTGGCTTACATGTCTCCAGAGCAAGCGAGAGGGGAAGAGGTGGATCATCGGACAGATGTCTGGTCTTTGGGTGTGGTTTTGTATGAGATGGTCACCGGACAATTGCCCTTCAAGGGAGAGTATGAGCAGGCGGTGATATACTCCATTTTAAATGAAGAGCCCGAACCGATGAGGGGTTTACAGGCTGGATTACCAAAGGAATTAGAGATAATTGTGAACAAGGCGCTTGCCAAAAGTCCAGATTCACGTTACCAGAATGCTGGAGATATTCTGGCTGATTTAAGAAAGCTCAGCAAGGAGCTCGAATCTATGAAAGAGCAACCTTCTACAAAAAAGTCTCAGCCTTCTATTGCCGTGCTACCATTTACTAATTTGAGCGGCGACAAAGAGCAGGAATACTTTTGCGATGGAATGGCTGAGGAGATTATTAACGCTCTGACGCACGTGGAGAGTTTGCGCGTGGTTGCCCGGACTTCAGCTTTCGTGTTCAAGGACAAGAAGGAGGATATACGCGAGATTGGCAAGAAGTTGAACGTGAAAACGCTGCTTGAAGGCAGTGTGCGGAAAGTAGGAGATCGGGTACGCATCACTGCGCAGCTCGTCAATGTAGCTGATGGTTACCATCTCTGGTCCGAGAAATACGATCGCAACATAGGTAAAGAGTGCTGCCCCGACGATATCTTTGCTATCCAGGATGAGATATCCCTGGCGATTGTAGACAAGCTGAAGGTCAAGCTCTTAGGAGAAGAGAAGTCTGCTTTGGTGAAGCGTTACACGGACAATCTTGAAGCGTACAACTTATACCTGAAAGGCCGCTACTTTTGGAACAAGAGGGGTGAGGAAGATTTAAAGAAAGGCCTTGAGTGTTTCAAACAAGCAATCGAAAAAGATCCGAATTACGCGCTGACATATGCCGGCTTGGCCGATTCCTACATTTTGCTTGCAGAACATAGTCTCCTCCCGCCTAAGGACGCTTTCCCAAGAGCGAAGGCAGCAGTAATCAAAGCTCTAGAGATTGAGGAAACACTGGTCGAAGCACATACATCGTTAGCATTTATTAAAACGCTTAACGATTGGGACTGGATGGGTGCTGAGAAGGAATTCAAGCAAGCAATTGAGTTCAACCCCGGTTACGCGACCGCTCACCAGTGGTATGCTGAACATTTAACGATGATGGGACAATATGCGGAAGCCATTGCAGAGCTCAAACGGGCGCAAGAGCTTGATCCGCTATCGTTGATCATCGGCGTAGCGTTGGCAGTCACTCTCTTCTGCGGAGCTCGCCGCTACGACCGGGTCATAGAAGAATGCCAAAAGGTGCTCGAGATGGACCCGAACTTCGGCGGGGCACTCAATGTCCTTGGGATGGTTTATAGGGAAAGGGCGATGTATGAGGAAGCTATCGAGGCATTCCAAAAGGCGAGAACCTTCGATGAAGGTAACACATGGGTAATGGCGGAGCTCGGACACGCCTATGCAGCATCGGGAAACAGGAGCGAAGCGCAAAAGGTACTCAACGAATTACAGCAACTGTCTAAACGAAGGTACGTCCCTCCAGACAACATAGCATTAGTCTATTTGGGCCTTGGTAAGAAAGACCTGATGTTCGAATATCTAGAAAAGGCATACGAGGATCGCTCTGTCGGACTGTCTTGGCTCAAGGCTGATCCCATTTTCGACAGCCTGCGTTCGGATCCAAGATTTACAGCGCTACTGAAGAGGATTGGATTGGAAAAATGATGGGCAAAACAATTTCGGATATAGGTAGGCGCAAGCTTTAGCTTGCGTTCTGATATTAAAAGATAATTCGCAGACTAATGTCTGCGGCTACCAAAGCTTGGTTATGATAGGACAAACAATTTCACATTACAAAATCCTGGAAAAGCTGGGTGAGGGTGGGATGGGGGTGGTGTATAAAGCCCAGGATACCAAGCTGGACCGGATAGTGGCTTTGAAGTTTCTGCCGGAACGTCTTTTGCGTGATGAAGAAGCCAAGGCAAGGTTTGTGCAGGAAGCCAAAGCTGCATCTGCTTTAAATCATACCAATATTACTACAATTTATGAGATCGATGAAACAGAAGACCGTTGCTTCATATCCATGGAATATGTTAAAGGCAGATCCATAAAGGAAGTGATCGAAGAAAGGGCATTTTCCGAAGAGGAGATTTTGAAGATAGCCACCCAGATTGCAGAGGGTTTGAATGCCGCTCACAAGAGGGATATCGTTCATCGGGATATTAAATCAGACAACATAATGTTAACTGAGGATGGTCAGGTCAAGATAATGGATTTTGGCTTGGCGAAACTCAAAGGAGTGTCACAGCTAACCAAAGCTGGAACAACTTTAGGCACAATGCAATATATGTCCCCGGAGCAGGTTCAGGGGATGGAAGTTGACCAGCGTTCTGATGTTTTCTCATTTGGTGTGGTTTTATATGAGATGATAACTGGTCGGTTGCCTTTCAAGGGTGAGTATGAAGCCGCAGTGATCTATTCAATTATAAATGAGGCACCTGAACCATTGGCAGAATATAGACCAGATGTTCCTGAAGGGCTGCAGAGGGTTGTTGACAAGGCTTTAGAAAAGCAAAGAGAGTTTCGCTACCAGAACCTGGATGATCTTTTAGCAGATGCGGAGAGGCTAACCAAGGGAGAGGAGGTTAAACCAGTTCTCCCAAGGCGGATAAACTGGACCTATGTGGGAATCGGAGCTGGAGCAGTTGCTTTATTCTTAATTTTCTTCTTATTATTCTCAGTTTTCAGAGTGACTGTTAGGATTCCTGCCAAACCTACTTTAGCCGTGCTTTACCTGCGTAATTTAGGGGATAAGGTGGATGATTATTTTGCGGCTGGAATGACTGAGGCGATAATTACTGATCTGTCCAGACTGGGGGGGCTAAGGGTTTTATCGCGGTCTGATGTCGCTCCCTACAGAGGTAAGGAAATCAACATTAGGGAGCTGGGTAAAAAGCTAAGGGTGGACTATGTGATTGATGGTTCAATTCAAAAGGCTGATCACATGCTGAAGATAACTGCTCAGCTGATCAAAACTAAAGATGGCTTTCCGGTGTGGGCAGATAAATTCACGGATGAATTAGATAATGTCTTCACTGTACAGGATGAGGTAGCTAAAAGGATTGCTTCTGCACTGGAGGTGAAATTATCTCCGGTGGAGAAAAAAAGGATTGAGAAAAAACCAACTGGTAATATTCAGGCTTATGATTATTATTTGAAAGGGATGGATTATTTCTGGAAGGGGAGTCAGAAGGATTTAGATCTTGCCCTGGAGATGTTCAATAATGCTTTGGAGATCGATTCTAATTATGCTTTAGCCTACTCCGGCATAGGTGAAGTTTATGCCACAAAATACAATTATCAGAGAACTATGGATTGGCTGGATAAAGCTGAGGAGATGGCGAAGAAGGCTTTGAATTTAGACCCGGAGTTAGCCGAGGCGCACCTGACTTTAGGTAGAACCTACGATTTTGAAAAAGAAGGGAAGTTAGCCATAGAAGAGTTCAGGAAGGTAATAGAGCTTTTGCCCAATAGCAATGATGCCTACAGGAGACTCGGCTGGGTTTACATTTATAATTTTTCTGATTATGATAAAGGGATTAAGTATTTTCAGAAAGCACTTGAAATAAGACCAACCGATGCCAAAAGTTATCGAGGAATGGGTTTGTCTTATACCTCCCTGCGGAGATATGATGAGGCTATAAAAAACATTAAGGAGGGGTTGGAGATAGCACCGGATGATTTTTATCTGCTTGCTTTTCTGGCTGACGCTTACCGTTATAAAAGGAGGTTCGATTTAGCTCTGGGTGTTTATGAGAAGGCATTGAAATATTATCCAAATGACCCCAACATTTCTTTTTATCTCGGTGGCTGGGTCTATTATTCAAAAAAGGAGTATGATAAAGCCATCGAAATCTTTGAAAAATCGATAAAGCAGGGCATGCCTGAATTCAGGGTTTTGGTCTATATCGGCTCTGCGTACCAGCATAAGGGGGATAAGGAAAAAGCAAAGGTTTTTTATGATTCCTCTGTTTCTGCCTGCCAGAAGATTTTAGAAAAAGAGCCAGAAAATTCCTGGGCACTTTCAGAACTTGGACTTTCTTATGCCTTCTTAGGTTATGAAAAGGAGGCTATAGAGAAAGGGGAGCAGGCAATGAAAACTGAACTAAGGGCTGACCAGATGTATAATCTGGCATTGATCTATGCGGTTCTGAAGAAGGATTATTTAGCTCTGAAAACTTTGGAACAAGCCTGCGAAAAAGACCCCTCATATATTGATATCGCCGCCCTGAATAGTGAATTTGAGCATCTTAAAAATTATCCCGGATTTCAGAATCTTCTGAAGAAGAAATATTGATTATAATATTTTAGGGAACCTACTTGCCCCACCCCCTCTCCTTTTTAAGGAGAGGTGCAGGGGAGAGGCTTTATCGGTAGATCAGACTTTCAGTCTGATTCCAAAAAAAACGTCCAGGATAAACCCCGTTAGATGAGTTTAACTATCTAATGGGGTAAACCCGGACGCTACATTCTCTCTTAAACTCTTAAACCCTTGAACCCTTGAACCTTTTTAACATCAGCTACAAGGTGCCTTTCCGTTTTTAAAAAGGTAATTGATCAGATAGATTACATCTGAAACGTTCACACCAACCTTATTCTCGCCTTCGCAGTAGTCGACATCTCCCAAGAACAAAGGCTCAGGTGGGGGTCCATTTTTGAAAAGGTAATTGATCAGAAAAATCACATCTCCGACACTCTTTGTCCCATCTCTATCCGGGTCTCCTCGCAGATATTCGGTGACTGGATAAAAGACTGTATCTACCTCTTCTGGTCCCGGTGCTGCGGCAGCGGTTACCAAAGGGGTATCCTCATTCCCATCTATTTTTACAGCTAAAGTATAGTTCCCGCCATCCCCACCAGGCTCTCCTACAACTCTAACCATATATTCACCTATTACGGGATTTAGTATTATAACCCTGTCATCATTATCTTCATCCTGGTTAACATCCGTAGTGTCATCATAGCTGGCATCTGGTATAGTGTTGAAATCTACCCCAATTGAGTCTCCATTAGGATCTGTTACAATTAAATCCACTGGTGAGTAAGCGGTATAAGTTAAGGTTTCACTAACCAGAATATAGTCCTCCTTTATCAAGCTATCTATATAACCAAAAAGCTGTGCTACTAGTTTGACATCAAAATTGCCATAATCAGTATATTGATGCTCCGGATTTAATTGATTGCTGATTGAATCATCGCCAAAATACCATGTCACACTATCAGGAGTTGGTTTGCAGAGACTTTGGAAGGATACGGTCAGAGGTTTGCGTCCTTCGGTCGGTTGTGCAGTGAAATCAACAGTCAATGACTCGTAAACAGCGATATAGTTGGGTTTGTTTATGGTGTCTGTGGATACTAAATTGGATATGATCAACTCCACATCAAAGTATCTTGGGTATCCTGCCTCATTGTAAGTATGCATCGGATTTTGCACCGTATCTGTTTCTCCATCCCCAAAATTCCAGTGCCAGGAGGTAGGAGTTCCTATCGATGAATCTGTGAATTCGACATTAAGAGGTTTGTAACCGGCTCTTGGGCTACCTGAAAAATTGGCAATCACAAACCCTGCGCCCAGACACCCTTTAATAAATGCAGGTACATATAAATCCCCTTCTGGATCTGGAGATAAGAACCCCAAGTCTGTTGAAGGTGGCCACATCATTGTATCAACCGGCACATACTGGGTTGAATCCCAAGTAGGGCCAGTGGTGAAATATATCTTAGCTACAGGACCATCCCCCACACTCCCCGGGGGAAGACTTCCAGCAAACCAGATCGCAAACGCCACCAATCTATTTGTAGCATTATCTATTGAGTTTAAATCGCTTTTCATAGTGGCTGAAGCCGCTCTTGTCCCCACAAAACTTATAGAATCACAGGTAATATCCAGATGTGTAACTGTATCTGGAAATGCCAAGGGAATATGGAATGCAACTAAGGCAGAATCATTAACTGTATACACATTTAAGATTACCTGGGAATTAGGTCTGACAAATTCTACACACTCAACTATAGCTGTATCAGGAACACCGGGATCCTGGGAAAAGGCTAAGACCGGCCAGAGTAAAATTAAAATACCTGAAAAGATAAAGGGTAGATATTTTCTAAGCATAAGCCTATCCTCCTCTAAGCTAAAAGGTTAAAATTCAGTTTAAAGAATCTTTTAATCCTTTAATCCTTAATTCTAAAATCACCCCTTTCCTTAGAGTAATATTCAAAAACGGTTGGACATAAAAGCTCTTTTTTTATAGAAAATCTATTTTTTGTAAATGAACAAAATACTTCGTTTAAAATATAATTAAAATTAGTAGAAAGTAAAGGAAAATTTGCTCCCCGAACAATACTCTTTTACAAGAAATTATTTAAACTGCCTTTTGTGGGGTTCCTAAGGAAAACAGGACAATGTCCCTGCGACTATGCCACTAAAGTGGCTATGAATAAACTGGACTTTACGCCCGAGGAAAAAAAGACGTCCGGGGTAAACCCCGTTAGATGAGTTTAGCTATCTAATGGGGTAAACCCGGACGCTACATTCTCCCTTAAACTCTTAAACCCTTGAACCTTTTTAACATCAGCTACAAGGTGCCTTTCCGCCTTTAAAAAGATAATTTATTCAATAGACTACGGAGATTTCGCTGTTTAGGTATCCTATTCGGTTTAGGGTGAGGCTTGAAGTTAAGCTAATAGACTCTGAGGGGAAAACTCCGATGTCTGTATGCATTAAGCCTTCCTGACAGTGTGACTGGGCTTCGTCTAACAAGTGAGTCTGTGGAAAATCCTTTGAGATACAGATTTTACAGTTGTTTCATCTCCCTGAAGATGATATATTTTTGGAGAAAGCTAACCTTTCCACAGGATCCAACTTCGGACTTTAGGGAAGGAAATACTATGGGAATAAGATATGGTGAATATCGTCAAGATGCTTCGCATAATCCTGAACAGACCTATTTTGACATCATTGAGCCTGAAGAGATAAAAGCGTACAATCCCTTGTTTTTAACCTCTGTTCTTTTATAGAGGAACATGCCCGAAAAAAGGACGATTAGGGAAATCCTATCCTGTGCCAACTGAGAAAAAAATTGCAATTTTTAGGCTTCACTTAGAGTTGTGCATAAACGATGTATTTCGGTTATTTTAAGTTATCTGGAATATTAAGCAAGTATTAAAGAAGAAACTTATGTGGATCGATTTCAATTCCATGGAGAAAATAACAGAAGGGAAGACTAAAATAATCTATGCCAACCCAGAAGATACGAAAACGGTCTACATGTATTTCAAGGATGACATAACCGCAGGAGATGGATTAAAACATGATGTCATTGAGGGAAAAGCACTAATTGATTGGCAGATCAATCGGGACATCTTTGAATACCTCAATCGAAAGGGAGTTCAGACGCATTACCTGGCAAGCCCTCAAGAAAAAGTTACTCTGGTAAAGAAACTCGATCGAAAAATAAATCTTGAGGTTGTTACTCGAAGAATTGCCGCAGGTTCAATTGTGAAGTGGGGAAAGGTAGCCGAAGGAAAAAGATTTGACCCGCTGATCACCCAGTTTCATTATAAGGACGATCCATTACATGACCCGATGATAGATGATAACTATATCGATTATCTGATTAGAACAAGGGAGCCACTGAGTATGCTAAAATGCGTGAGATGAATGCTCAGATTATTGGTCATCTCGAAAAAGCGTTTGCCCATTTCAGTATTCAGTTGGTTGATCTCAAGCTTGAATATGGCATTATTGAAAGCGCTCTCTACCTGATAGATAAAATTTCGGGTGGCTCTTTCAGATTATGGCCTTACGTCCACGAAAATCCTAACCTTAATCAACTGAATGTATTGAGCGAACTAAATCCTGAGGGAAGACTGGATAAGGATACCTATAGAATGAGCGAGAAATTCGATAAAATCAAAACGAAATTCGAGGAAATTGCAAAGATAACCGGGAGATTTAAGGAGTTAAGGATATAATGATGGCTATTATGGCAGATAACAACGGGTATCTATCTTTGCTCAAATTGGCTCACTACATTTGCCAACTTCATATACCTGCGAAACGTTATACCCCATTGCTCTATGAATTAGCAGAAAAGGTGAGATAATGAAGAATGAAGAAAAAAATATTCAATCCTGGCAAGGGAAAAATATAGAGGTTAATATTTTATACTCAAGGGCGGGGATTGCTCAACACATCTGGATAAGCAATGAAAATGGTTCCATTCTTATTGATACTGGAGATGGAATACTTAGAGATTTACTATCCAATCAACTTGATCTTAATCAAATTAGGGGAATAATTTTTACTCATGGTCATTTTGATCATATGGGAGGTCTACATTCATTTCTTGGATTCTTGAGGATGATAGGCAGAGATGAATCACTGCTAATTTTTGCTCCAGAGGGATGTACAGAGGTATTTTCCATAGTGGATAACTTTAAGAAGTGTTACCCGGATACAATGCCCTTCAAAATCTCTTGCAAAGAAGTTAAATCTCAGGAAGTCTTTCAAATCGCAGACTTGATGATTAAAGCTTATCCTGTGGTCCATTGTGGAAGTATAAAAGGTTCAGGCATACTTAGCCAAATTCCGGCTATGGGCTACAGGATTTCGCATAAAGGAGAAACTATTGCCATAAGTGGTGATACAGGAATTTGCACCTCTTTAAAAGAATTAGTAAAAGGGGCAGATCTAGCCATCTTGGAGGCAACCTATCTGAAAAGCGCAAAAGTAAACAAGGAATCTCTTGAAAAATTACATCTCTCTGAGGATCTGGCTAAAGAGATTGGAAAGTTAGCCAAAGATTTTATCTTAGTGCATAAAGGGAAAAGAAAAGGAGTTTTAATGTGAAAATCTTAGAAATTATTAAATCAGCTAAATAGATTGCTTTTAAATAAATTGAGGAATGGAGCAATGTTGCCCAACTGCGTGTTTGTAGTTCGTAGAGTTTATCCTGCTGAAAGCGAGGCTTATCCAAACCCCGCCGTTGGCGGGTCTTCACAAACATGCATATGTTAGCGACATTGCCCGGGAGCAATTGGTGAGTGCTGTCGACCGCATATACCATAATTTTTAAACATAAGGTAGGTAAAATGAAAGCTATATTGAAATTATTTTGCATTATATCTATCCACATTTTTTTAGTTTTTTTATTCATAGGATGTACCAATTCCAATAACAATAATGAAGAACCAAAGGGAGAAGGTATGAAAATAATTTTTCTACATCACAGCACGGGCGAACTTATATGGAAAGGAGGAGTGCCCCGGTGGTTTGAACAATATAATACTGAAAATGGCACAAACTATAAGATGGTTGAGCAGGTTTTTCCGAAGAGCTCTCCCTATGGCTGGAAGAACTATCCGTATGACTACTGGAACATCTGGGTTAACCAGGCTGGGGATAAACCATTTAAGAAGGAGCCCACCCTTGAGATTTTGACCCGGCAGTACGATGTAATCATCTGGAAACACTGCTTTCCGGTAAGCAAGATAAAAGAGGATACGGGGGATCCTGATATTAATTCCGAGGATAAGCGGATTGAGAACTATAGACTTCAATACGCCGCTCTGAAAACAAAGATGGGAGAATTTCCTAAGAATAAGTTTATTCTCTGGACTGGAGCGGCACTAGTTAAAAATGCCACAAATGAGGAAACCGCAAAACGTGCAAAAGCATTTTTTGACTGGGTTAGAAACGAATGGGATGAGATTGGGGACAATATTTACCTCTGGGATTTTTACGAACTTGAGACTGAGGGTGGTCTTTACCTCAAAAAGGAATATGCTGTCAGCCCAAGTAACTCACATCCAAATAAAACCTTTTCTCAAAAGGTTGCTCCATTATTTTGCCAGAGAATAGTGGAGGTGATTGAAGGAAGAGGAGATAGTTCGAGTATAACCGGGAAATAATCATGTTCCCTGATGTCGTGTCCATAGCTAAACCCGGTAGTCTGTTATAAACCCCAAATTTGCTAGAACCCAAATCCTTCACAGAGCTTCTTCGGTCGGTCTTTCATCTGACCGAGGAATTAGGAAACAGGGAAGATATAAAAGATCTACCAGATACCGATTAGGGACATCTCGCCGGTGACATAAAAAGAGGAGAAATCCAATTTGTGTGTCAAAGGCTGGATTATATGAAGCATTTGAGAAATAATTATCCCTATCTCTTTTCTTTGGCCATGAGAACGAACCCCTTTGATCAGGATGCATCACCGGTAGTAAAATGAATGGTTCAGCTTATCTGGTATTAGATCAAGTTCTCTGAATCACGCCGGAGGGTATCAGGGCTATGCCTTTTGCCACTTTTAGCCGCCCGGTTAGGGCTTCAATTCAAACCGTTTGGAAACTTTTACTGGATAAAATCGAGAATCCGGGATATTACGTATCCGGGAACAAAGAGAGCAAGATACTAGAAAGTTGAGACGCAGGTGTGTAATATGAAGATAGCAACCTCCGAAGTTACTGAGCGAATTAGGGGAGCACGGACAGATTTGCGGAGCCTAAATCACCGGAAGGTTGGGAGCTTACTCATTCAAGTATTGCATACGCAAACAAATCTGAATAGGAGGATAAGGAGGTCAAATTTTGAAACTGAGTTCACATCACACCGCTTTTGTTAATGACGTGTGTATTCACTATGTTAAGGATGGCTCCGCACCCAAGTCCTTAAAAACAGGGGATCTGAACTGTGATGGGCGGTATAAAGTTTCAGATGTGGTCTGTCTGATAAATTATCTTTTCAAAGGTGGACCGTCACCAGCCTGTTAATAATACCTAAAATCAACTAAAGGAGTCTGTATAACCTCAGCTTCTGCTATCAAAAAGGTTTTAAAATCTCCCATCAAAAGACCCACAAAACCTGTTTTTTTTCTTGCCTGATTTACAATAATGGCTATATTAGTTGAAATTAGCTGGGAATTGTTTATCCGGAAAGTTCTAAAATCGTCCACTACACCCAGCCAGTTAGGCAGTTGGTAGTTAGTTCATAGTTCGTAGAATTTATAAATTAGTAATCACTATGAACTATTGACTATAAACCATTAACAGTTTTTTTGTGTGGCGCTATCGTCTAGTGGCCCAGGACGGGTGGTTCTCAGCCATCAAACCGGGGTTCGACTCCCCGTAGCGCTATGACCGATTAGTGACACCATGGGTGTTATCTCAAAAAGACTTATGGGACAGCATTCACTTCAGTGAGATAGGCTCGCTGGTCACTTTTACATATCGAGGGTCTCACGACAATCTTGCCAGTGAGACCCTTTTTTATCTCCTCTCTTAATAGATAGATCTTCTCTGGAGAGTGGTCAAAAAGCTCTTTCTGGTCAGCCACTTTATTCTTGATCCAAGAGAAGGGAACAGGGTGTGGGATCGGATAAGCGTTTCCACCTATCTTTTCTAACTTTTCTTTAACAGTTATTAGTTCTCTCTCCTTCTGATATTTTAGATGAACATAAAGAATTTCTTTCCGGGAAGCTCTTAGATCTTTACCTAAACGAATGTCAGAGGGAAAAGAGCAAACCGATGGCTTTGAGGACTTATTCTTTGTATGAGAACAGGTTCAGAGACCTAGGGTTAGTCGAGGTAAAGAGGGTTTTGGTGAGAGAGGAGGTTAGGTTGTTAAAGGTCGATCCCATATATTTTCACGCCAAATCAATTTTTAGAACTACAGACCAAGAAACTGAATTGCCATTCCGCACAAACATATTGTTCCTCCAGCTAAAGCATGGGTATATTTTTCTAATCGTACCATAGGAAGAAAATTTATACCAAAAGTTGAAATTAAGACAATACTCAGCATAGTCATAATTGTCACCCCGCCGAAGATACCGCTTACCAGCACTAGACCCCAGAGGCTATTTTTTGCTGCTGGATACATTAGGATAGGGATTAACGGTTCACAAGGACCTAAGACAAAGATCGTGAAGAGAACCCAAGGGGTTAGATTTACCGCACCTTCTTCTCCATGGACATGGATATGTTCTTTGGTATGCACATGTGTGTGAAGGTGAGTGCTCCCATCTCTATGAGTATGGCTATGTTCATGCGGCCGGTTCCTCAATGCCTTGCGTAATCCCCAAACCAAATACACCAGCCCGAAGATAATAAGTGCCCAGGCTGCAAGGCTGCCGCGAAAAGACTCTATAATTTCAAGTCTGGAGACAGCAATACCCAAAGCTACTCCTATCATACCTAATAAAACAGAACTTCCCACATGACCAACACCACATAGAACAGTTATCCAGGTGGTTTTAAAAATAGCCCATTTTCTTGCCTTTGACATCACGATAAATGGCAGATAGTGGTCAGGTCCCAGTAAGGTATGAAAAAATCCTATTGAAGCTGCGGTAGCAGTGAGAACTAGCAATTCTTGATTCATAATGATAACCTCTTAAATCTTGGATCGATATTCTTTTACCAACCAATTAATCCAATTTTCGAACCCTTCATGAGTTTTGGCAGAAAGTTTAACAGAAAAAAGATCAGGATTTACCTTCTTAATATTCTGTAAGAGTAAATCCAAATCGATTTCTAGATGAGGCAAAAGATCAGTTTTGTTGATAAGTACCAAATCTGAATTTCTAAAAGCGACCGGATATTTGCTTGGCTTGTCTTCCCCTTCGGTCAAACTTAAGACGATGATCTTTTTATCCTCACCTAAATCGAATCCAGCCGGGCAGATTAAATTGCCAATATTTTCAATAAACAAAATCTGCACAGGTGACAGGTCTAAGCTTTCTATGGCTTTTCTGACCATATTGGCATCTAAATGGCAAGCGCCACCAAAGGATTCAGTGGTTATCTGCACTACTGGAATATCATATTTTACCAGTCTTTCAGCATCGTTGGAGGTGGCCACATCCCCTTCGATCGCCGCGAAATTAAAATCCTTCTTTAATTTTTGGATGGTTTTCTCCAAGATAGAAGTTTTTCCTGCACCGGGTGAGCTCATGAAATTCAATACCAGTATCTGGTTTTCATCGAATATCTTTTTGTTCTCCAGGGCAATGGTCTGGTTGGCTTTTAAAATATCAGTCAAGACTTGAATCTTCATATTTTCTCCTTCATTTCAGACAAATACTTTTATTCGACTTCAAATGATTCTATAAAAAGTTCTTTGCCGGTTTTTATTTCTATTCTAAAAGAACCGCAAAAAGGACAGGAGAAGTCTAACTTCTCTAAGCAGAAATTTTTTTTGCAATCTTTGCATTTTCCAGTTACGGGCACTGAGCGAATGAGAAGAGATGCTTTTTCTAAGGGAGTACCCTGGGAAGCTGCTACAAAAGATAATTTTAAAGCCTCCGGTTCTACGCAGGTGAGCTTTCCAATTTTTAAATCGATCTTTTTTACCTCCCCTTTTGGGCCTGATTCCTTTAACTTTTCCTCAATAACTTTTATGATATTTTCCGCTACTGCCATCTCGTGCATAATGGCTCCTCAACAAATTCGAGGGAACTGCTCCCCCAAGGGCATGTCCACTACTCTGGTGCCACCGTATTTGGTTTTTAAGCCAACTATCCCTTTGAATTTATCTGTTATCTCTCCGATAATTTCAGCATCTCTGCCTAATGGGTTTTTTCTTAAAGTGTACAAAACCTTTTTTGCCATTTGGGGAGCAGTCACAATTATCACTTTCCCCTCATTAGCCAGATATAATGGATCATAGCCTAAAAGCTCACAGAATCCTTTGACCTCACCCTTAATCGGGATTTTATCCTCAAATAGAAGAACTCCAAAATTATTTTTTGAAACCATCTCATTCAATACCGAGGCTAAACCACCGCGAGTAGGGTCTCGCATAAATCTTATATTATTTCTAAATTTAAGAATTGAACCAATCAAACCCGAAAGAAAAGCACAATCACTTTTCACTTTGGTTTGAAATTCCAAACCTTCTCTGAAGGACAAAACCGCGGTGGCATGGTCACCGATGCTCCCATTGATTATGATCTTATCCCCAACTTCTACCTTTTCCTTGCCTAAATCGATCTCCTTTGAGATCATGCCAATTCCTGAAGTATTGATGAAAATCTTATCCGCACTTCCTTTTTCCACCACCTTGGTATCCCCGGTTACAATTTGAACTTTAGCTTTTTGAGCAGTTTTTTTCATAGATAAAATAATTTTCTTTAAAATATCTTGATCCAATCCTTCCTCGATTATCAAAGAGCAAGACAAAATCAATGGTTTTGCGCCCATAACAGCAAGATCGTTTATGGTCCCACAAACTGCTAATTTTCCAATATCTCCGCCGGGGAAAAAGATGGGCTGGATCACATAGGAATCGGTGGAGAAGGCCACTTTTTGTTTAGGTAGGTTGAAAACCGCTGAATCCTCTAATCTATTCAGGATTTTGTTTTTAAAGTTCTTTTTAAATAGATGAGTGATCAGATCCAAAGAAAGCTTTCCTCCAGCACCGTGAGAGAGGCTTATTTTTTCACCTGAACTATTTTTTTTACTCATCTTATCTTTCATTGAGTGAGAGAAACGCAGGCTAAAGCCTGTGACTACCTTTTGCTACCTTTATTTTTCCTCATTTAAACTGGCAAACTCAATTTGCCCATACTTAAAATAAGCCTGACAGGAGCCCTCAGATGAGACCATGCACGGCCCGATGGGAGACTGGGGGTTGCATTTTTTGGCAAAAAAGGGACAATCTAAAGGAGATTTTTTACCCTGGATTACTAAACCGCACAAGCAACCCTTAGGTTCTCGGTTTTTCTCAACCTGGACAGATATCTTTTCCTTAGCGTCAAATTCCTGGTATTCCTCTTTAATCTTTAGCCCAGATTCAGGTATGACACCTATACCTCTCCAGGCCGAATCTTCTTTTTCAAAAACCTCATCCATCAGCTTTAAAGCCACTCTGTTTCCCTCTTCTCTTACTGCCCGAAAATATTGATTATATACTTTCGCCTTTCTATCCTCTATCTGCTTCAATAAAATATGTAGAGATTGGAACAAATCCAGAGGTTCAAATCCTGCAATCACGCAAGGGATCTTAAATTCATTAGCTAAAAACTCATAGGGTTTAGTTCCAATGATGGTGCTCACATGCCCGGGGCAAATAAATCCATTTACATTTAAATCCTTGGACTGGGCTAAAAATCTCATGGCTGGGGGGATTAACTTATGAGTAGTTAGAACAAAAAAATTTTTAATCATCTTGGTTTTCGCTTCCCATATGGCAGAAGCTATGGTGGGGGTGGTGGTCTCAAAGCCAACTCCTAAAAAGACCACTTTTTTATTCGGATTCCCTCTGGCGATTTTCAAAGCATCCAGGGTAGAATAAACTATCCTTATATCTCTTCCTCTGGTCTTCTCTTTTTCTAAAGAGGATGAGGAGCCGGGAACTTTCATCATATCCCCAAAGGTGGTAAGGATGACATTATCTAATCTGGACAAGGCAATGGCTCTATCCAGATATTGATTGGGTGTTACGCAGACCGGACAGCCAGGTCCGGAGATCAATTTTATATTATCCGGCAGAATGCTTTTTATTCCAGATTTAAAGATGGCTACGGTATGAGTTCCGCAGACCTCCATTAGGGTTATCTTCTCTTTGATCTCTTTGGCTGTTTCTTTAATTTTTTCTGAAAACACCTGAGTTTTCTTTGAATCAGAAAACTCGTCGTAAAAGTTTTTACTCATTTTCAGATCTTGATAACTCTTCAAATAATTTCAAAGTCCCTAAAGCTTCTTTCCGTTCCAGTTTCTGAATGGCAAATCCAGCATGCAAAATCACAAAATCCCCTACTTTCACCTTATCCAAAAGCTCTAAACTGATTCTCCTTTTGACCCCCTTAAATTCTGCAATTCCCTCTTTCCCTTTTTTCTGAATAATTTTTACCGGAACTCCTAAACACATATCAAATCCTTTGATTCGCAATTACTGCCTGCCCCAAAGATATTCCCCCATCATTGGGTGGGACTTTGTGATGGGTGTAAACTTTGAATTTGTTTTTGGTTAAGGGCTTATAGGTTCTATCTAACAGAAACACATTCTGAAAAACGCCGCCGGATAGACAGACAGAATTCAAGTTATACTCTTTTCTTAATCTCAAACAGACCTCATTTATTATTTGAGCCACAGTATTATGGAACTTTGCGGCAATTTTTGATTTACTCTCTTTCTTCACTAAATCTTTTACCACACCTTTTATTATCGAATCTGGATGGATAATGGATATATCATGCTTTTTGGTTATTTCAAAGCTATATTTTCCTTTGATATTTTCATCTGCCAAAAACTCCAGTTCAATAGCCGGCTGACCTTCATAATTAATTCTTTCTTTCCAATTCAATAAAACTGAGATAGAATCGAAAAGCCTCCCGGCACTGGAGGTGGGAAAAACATTTATTTTTTGATTCAGCATCTTCTTTATTATTTCCCATTTGTTCAAATCTAATTTTTTGACAAATTCTAAGTCCAAATTTAAAAAATTTTCTCCATAATAAGTATAAAGATAGGACAAAGCCATCCTCCAGGGGTTTTCTATGGCTATCTCTCCACCGGGCATGGGGGTATATTTGAAATGAGCCACCCTTTGATATTCTTTCAAGTCTGTCAAAAGAAATTCTCCACCCCAGATGGTTTTATCCTCTCCATAGCCGGTTCCATCGAAGGCAACTCCGATTACTTTGTGGCTAATTTTATTTTCAGCCATACAGCTTACAATATGAGCATGATGATGCTGAACCGGAGCTTTCTTGAGATCTCGCAAAGATAAAGCATATTTGGTAGAGAGATATTCAGGATGCAGATCATAGGCTACAATTTCTGGCTTAACAGAACATAGCTTTTTGAATCTTCCAATTTCTTTAGCATAAAAATCTAAGGTTTCAAGATTCTCCAGATCACCAATATGGGTGCTTAGGAAGACAAAATTATCTCGGGCTAAACAGAAGGTGTTTTTAAACTGGGCGCCTGAGGCTAAGATATGTTTACGAAATTTTAAAGCTACATTTAGGGGGTGTGGGACGTATCCTCTGCCTCTTCTCAAGATCATCTCCTCACTTTTCCAGATTCTGCTAACTGGATCATCGCAACGTCTGTAAATACCTCGATTGTGAATTAGAAAATAATCGGCGATATTATTCAATCTTTGAAAAGCATCTTTATCCTCATAAGCTATAGGTTCGTCCGACTGATTTCCTGAGGTCATAACTAAGATCAGATTCGACCTGGTAAGCAAGAGATGATGCAAGGGGGAGTAAGGGAGCATCACCCCCCAATTTTTTTGTAGTGGTGCAACATCCGGTGCAATTAAGTTTACATTTTTCTTTTTCAAAAGCACAATGGGACGTGAGGCTGAACGTAATAATTTTTTTTCGAATGGATTTAGATAACAAAATCTTTGAACGGTTTTCAAATCCTTAGCCATCATGGCAAAGGGTTTGTCCTCCCTATATTTTCTTTTTCTCAGGTTTGAAACCGCATCTTCATTTGTAGCATCGCAGGCCAAATGATAGCCACCGACCCCTTTTACAGCTACTATGTAACCATTTTTGAGAAGCTCAGTTGTAGAGTTAATTGGATCCGAAGTATTCAGCATCCTTTCTTTGTTATCCATTAAAAATAATTTTGGCCCGCAGACCGGGCAGGCATCTGGCTGTGCATGGAATCTTCGATCTTCAGGGTTATGATATTCCTGGTTACAATGCGGGCACATTTTAAAGACAGCCATAGTGGTTTTGTTCCTGTCATAGGGAATATCCTGGATGATGGTTAATCTAGGTCCACAGTTAGTACAATTTAAAAAGGGGTAGCCAAACCTTCTATCTTTGGGATCGAAAAGCTCTTTTAAACAATCATCGCAGGTGGCTAAATCCGGGGAGACTAAAACGGTTTTGGTATCTTTTTTTTCACTTTCTTTAATCACAAAATTTTGATAACCCCGCAAAGGAATTTTTTCAACCTTTATCTGTTCAATCTGAGATTGAGGAGGAGGGACATTTTTTAGTTGCAGAAGAAATTTATCCAAATCAGATTTTTTGCCCTCTGCCTCGATCTCTACGCCATTGGTATCGTTTAAGACGTAACCTTGAAGATGGCATCTTCGGGCTAAGTTATAGATGAAAGGCCTGAAGCCCACTCCCTGGACTATCCCTTTAACCTCGATTCTGATACTAGGCATTTGGCAAATAATAACACAAAATTAAAAAATTGTCAAATTTAACATTAATATTTTTTACGTTTTACTTTGGCTCCTTGTTAAGTTATTCATCAGGATTTATTTAGCAAAAAAAGCAATTTTTCCTTCAAACCAAAAAATTTTTCTTGACAAAGATGATAAATAAGATATAATAGGTGTTGTGAAGAAATTCACAAGGTTTATTATTCTTGTGTAATTTGTTCACAAGGAAAATGTAACATTTAAGGAGGTTTTATGTCTCTAAGCAGACGTAAGTTTCTTCAGTTAGTTGGAGGGTCAACCGCAGCTGTAGGCCTTTCCCAACTTTGGCTTCCTCAGATAGTCCAGGCCATCCTGGAAAACCCGGGTAATCCACCGGTTATCTGGCTCCAGGGACAAAGCTGCACTGGGTGTTCTGTTTCTACCCTGAATACGGTCTATCCTGATATGGCTAAGGTTCTGACTGAGGTCATTAGTCTGGAATTTCATCCCACAGTCATGGCTTCAGCAGGTGACCATGCCATAAGGATTCTGGATGATGCTTTAGAGAATCAAAAGGGGAAATTCATCTTGGTGGTGGAGGGCTCAATTCCTACCCAAGCAGATGGTGTTTTTTGCACCGTGGGGGAAAAGGATGGAAAGCCTCTAACTATCTTAGATTGGACAGTAAAATTGGGTAATGCCTCCAAAGCGATTTTAAATGTAGGAACCTGCTCAGCTTTCGGAGGAATTCCAGCCGGAAAACCTAATCCTACCGGAGCTAAAGCGGTAAAAGATATCTTGCCCAATGCTATTATGATAAACATTCCTGGTTGTCCGCCTCATCCAGACTGGATTATAGGGACGATTGCACATGTTTTGCTTTACGGATTGCCAGAACTGGATAGCGAGCTTCGGCCAAAGGTTTTCTTCAAAGGAGTTATCCATGAGAATTGTGAGAGAAGAAGCTATTTTGAGGAGGGGAAGTTCGCGCAGGACTATAGTGAGGAAGGATGTCTTTTCGAATTGGGCTGTAAGGGACCTATGGCACACTGTGATATCTCCATCCGAGGCTGGAACAATGGGGTGAACTGGTGCATTAGAAGCGGTGGTCCTTGCTATGCCTGTACTGAGCCCGCCTTTCCTGATCATGATGGAGCTGGATTATACGGTGTTTTAGATAAGCAATCTATTCTGGGAATTCCCTGGAGAAAAGCTGAGGCGGATAAACCCAAAAATTTGGTCAAGTTGACTTAGGAAAGGAAGGTAACCTATGGCAAAGAAAATTACAATTGACCCCATCACCAGAATCGAAGGTCATTTAAAAATAGAGGTGGAGATCAAAGATGGTAAGGTCTCCGAGGCTAAAAGCTCAGGTGAGATGTTCAGGGGATGGGAGATCATCCTCAAAGGACGGGATCCTAGAGATGCCCAGATGATCACCCAGCGTATCTGCGGAGTTTGCCCCTCAGCTCATGCTCAAGCTTCCACTCTGTGCCTGGATGATGCCTTTGGCATCCATCCCCCGGATAACGGGAGATTAATCAGAAATCTGATTTTTGGAGCAAACTTCATCCAGTCCCATATACTTCATTTCTATCATTTGGCTGCTCTGGACTATGTGGATATAACTGCAATTTTGAAATATAAAGGAAATGATCCTGGCCTAAATAAAGTTAAAGCTTGGGCTAAAACTGAATTAGATAGTGGAAGACCTGCTGCAGTGGCTCCATTTCTCCCCAGATTGAAAGGGGATTATCTTTTAGATATGGAAGCCAATATAGCTGCAATTGCGCACTATCTAAAGGCTCTGGATATTAGAAAAAAAGCTCAGGAGATGCTCTGCATTTTTGGTGGAAGGATGCCCCATGAGATAGCCATCATGCCCGGAGGAGTTTGTGAAAGACCCACTGTGGATAAAATCACCTCTTATCTTTATAGACTAAAAGAGCTTCAATCTTTTATCGATAATGTTTATATACCGGATGTCATAGCAGTGGCTAAGGCTTATCCCCAATACTTCGATATAGGCAAGGGATGCGGCAACCTCTTGGCTTACGGTGTATTTGAGGAGGATAACCAAGGCATGAAGAAATACATTTCTGGAGGTGCTTACATCGAGGGTGAAGTTAAACCTGTAGACCCGCAAAAGATAGCTGAATACGTGAAATATTCCAGATTCTCATCTAAGAGTGGATTGCATCCCTCCCAGGGTGAAACGGCGCCAGATCCTGATAAAAAGAAAGCATATTCCTGGATTAAATCTCCCAGATACAACAACAAGGTTTGTGAGGTGGGTCCGCTCTCCCGAATGGTAGTTAATCATCTTAGCGGAACAAATGCTACTATTTCCAAATTAGTCACAGATACACTGAAGCAACTTAATGCTCCTGTTTCTGCTCTCTTCTCAGTCTTAGGAAGGCATGCGGCCAGAGCTTTAGAAACAAAAGTGGTAGCAGACAGGTGTGCTGAGTGGGTGATGCAGCTGGATCCATCCAAGCCGGTCCATACCAGATTTGAAATACCAGAAAAGTCCACTGGAATGGGTCTGACTGACGCTCCCCGGGGCGCTCTGGGTCACTGGATCACAATCAAAAATAAAACGATCGACAGGTACCAATGCGTTGTTCCCACTACCTGGAATGCCAGCCCTAAGGATGACAAAAACCAATTAGGACCCATAGAACAGGCTTTAATTGGAACTCCTGTAGCTGACCCGGATAATCCCATCGAACCGTTGAGAGTGGTTAGATCCTTTGATCCCTGTCTTGCCTGTGCCATTCATATACTTGAGCCCAAAAAAGATGTAAAGAAGTTCAGGGTTCTTTAAGGAAACAAAGGTATTGCATATAGGGGATCTAGCCAAATAGATCCCCTTTTTTTCTTATAGGAATAAGGATGAAAAGAAAAATTTTAATCGCCGGAATCGGTAATCTTCTCTTCACCGATGAGGGTATAGGAGTTCATATCATAAGAGAGCTTTCTAAAAGAGATTTACCAGAAGAGATAGAATTAGCAGAAATTGGAACGGCTACCTTTGAACTGGTGAGATTTATGGAAGGAAAAGATAAGATAGTAATCGTGGATGCCATTATCTCTGATCAGTCACCCGGAACCATTTATAAGCTTACCCCAGATGATCTGCAATCAGGTAAAGGAAAGCTTTTGACCTCCCTGCACCAATTCGGAGTGGTTGAAGCCTTGGAATCCGGTGCCCAGATGGGAAATAAACCTGAGGTAATTATTTTTGGAATAGTCCCAAAAGATTACCAAAGCCCCAACACCGAACTTAGTCCTGAGCTTAGGGGATCCATTCAGAAAATTGTTGAGGCAATTCTAAAGGAGATAAAATAAGATGAGTCTTCAAACAAAACCCTGCTTTTACACAAAAAAGCATTTTTGCCTCAAGTTCCAGTTGCTGTATCTGAACCCGGGCAGCAAACTCTTAAATATCTTCATAAAGAATAGAAGTTGAGCTTCGGTCACGCAAAAGTTGTGAAACTCATTTCACAACTCCCCCTTTTCCTTCTGCAAGGCTCGCAAAGGGTTAAAAACATGAAATTCATTTATTCTCCTTCGCTCATTTCAAGGTTGCGAGATTGCTGACTATTGCTCAATAGTCACACGGGGCAAAAAATGAATAGATTTGTAGGAATAGAAAGAACTGGGAGGAATGCAGTTTGTGAATAGTGTTAAAAACAAAGCTTTGAGCTTCACAGTAGCAACAATGGTTGGCTACGACAAGGAGCTAAGGAACGATAGTTAAGCCTTTGTGCCCTGCGTACTCTTTAATCCAGAAGAAGAAATAGTGGAAGAGCTGGTAGAGGATGAAGCAGAATTGGAAGTGGAATTCGAAGTATTCGTCAGAGCAGGCAGCTACAAGATGGTCAGTGTTTTGTGACCATTTTGTGCCCAAACAAAGTATAAATAGATAAAAAGAGACAAAAATAAACACAAACAAACAAAAAAGCTAAATTCAAGAAAAACAGAGGCTTGAGCTGTAATTTGCGGCGAATAAAGGAGTTACAAAACCGCCCTAATTGGTTCGGGTGGTTCTCAGCCATTCTCAAGATGCATTCGCACAAACCGGGGTTCGACTCCCCGTAGCGCTACTTAATTATTTTTTCAAAAGTGGACTTTTGTAACTGTTGATAATAACTTAAATCAATTAAAGCAGCCTAAATAGCTCCATCTTCTTCAACATAAAAGTCTTAAAAAATCTTCCAAAAGGGGTATTTTTTATCCAAATCTCGCGAAGAGTAATCCTCTAAACAACAAAGGTTAAAAAAATCAAAACGAACTAAAAAAGTATTAAGACCTCATATATTAACTTGTAGAGTTTAAATGTAAAAATTGATATACATAATTAAAGCCAATAATAACCTTGAACAATGTCGTATTATGCTATAACATAAAAATGTTCCAAAGGTTTAACTTGCCTTTGAGGATTAGAACTTCAAAGTTGCTGTTACACTTATGAAGCGATTAAGGATACGGTCTTAGTTTGTTAAAGTAAGCGAAGGGAATCTTACTAATTTTCTGATCAGGAACAAAGAGGAAGGTAAACGGACTGGATGGAATATTAGGTTCGGTGCTCTGTAAGAGCTGGGTAAGCACAGCCTTTACAATGGTCACTAAAAGGGAAGATAAATTGCCACTGGGGATTATATACAAGGTTAAAAAACCAGCATATCACAGGGAATTATATAGGGACTTCAATCCTGTTACAAAACGACTGTCGAGGGAGGAGAGGATAAAGGAAGTTGAAGGTTTGCTCTCCCCCTTAGGATAAGTCATTTAGTAAACGATAAGCGGAGGTATAAGATATGGATTTGAAACATGTCAAAGGAGAAAGCAGAGGACATGTTGTTCTCTATGCCTTGAGCACCTGTGTATGGTGCAGGAAAACCAAACATCTGTTGGACAAATTAGGGGTTGAGTTTTATTATGCAGATGTTGATCTCTTAAAAGGTAAAGAAAAGGAAGAGGCGATGGAAGCTATTAAGCGTCATAATCCGAAGTGTTCCTTTCCTACCATAGTCATAGATGACAAAAAATGTATTGTGGGGTATGCACAAGATGAAATCAAGAGGGAGTTAAGAGAGTGAAGGATAGTGAGATAAGGGATGAGGAGGTCCATAAACTTTATGAGAGGCTGAACAGAGAGGCTGAGGAAGGCGGATATCATCTGAATCCAGATTTTGAATTCACCAAGGATTTAGTTAGAGGTTTGATTATAAATGAGAATAGATATGGGTACTGGGCTTGTCCCTGCAGGTTAGCTTCGGGTAATAAGAAGGAAGACCTTGATATAATCTGCCCCTGTGACTACCGGGACCCAGACTTGAATGAACATGATGCCTGTTACTGTGCACTGTACGTTTCGGAAAAAGTTTTAAAAGGAGAAAAGATGGTAGGCTCAATACCTGAAAGGAGACCATCTTTGGAGGAGAGGAAAAAAGAAAAGCATGAAACTATTGCCGGAGGTATTTCTTCTTTACCCTTACCTGTGTGGAGATGTAAGGTTTGCGGCTATTTATGTGCCCGGGACGAACCACCTGAGGTTTGCCCAGTATGTAAAGCAAAAAAAGAAAGATTCGAAAGGTTTATTTAGAAGCTGTTCTACAAATCTTCTGGAGTGTGCGAAGCTCGAAGAGTCTTGATGACATCTTGACGATAAAGCTTTAGCTTTACTAATAAGAAATAGGTTTTTGAAATTATTTTTATCTATATGACCCTTGCTAATATATAACCCATCCCTAAAAGAAATTGAGTGAGCAAAATTACCATAACATTCGCACCCTGTGCCGGGAGCAACTTATTCATATCGATATGTGCTATCGAGCCTCTGATGGCTTTAAATGCCATAGGCAAGGTAATTAAGGCAATTAATGTGAAGGGAGGCATAAGTTTTAATATCACACCCAGGATAATCCAGAAATAGACCATTACCGTTAGCATCGAATATACCATTGCGGCCCTATCTTTTCCCAGTATAATGGGCAAAGTTTTTCTTCCACCGATCTTGTCTGCCTCAACATCAGGGATTTCATTCAGAAGCAAAAGGTTGCAGACTAAAATACC
>Ga0114930_10001101_pt1 | contig 26652 bp, 24 predicted proteins | sample AnhtaG_FD_87300 | JGI IMG/M metagenome (GOLD analysis project Ga0114930, IMG submission 87300) | Deep subsurface microbial communities from Anholt, Denmark to uncover new lineages of life (NeLLi) - Anholt_01485 metaG | ecosystem: Environmental > Aquatic > Marine > Oceanic > Sediment | place... | reverse complement strand
TCTTCTTAAGCACCCAGCCGGTCTTGCCTGTGCTTAGGACCTTGACATGGCAGGTTGTCATCGAGATACCCTCTACGTTACTAGTTTGGCATTGGAGGTCGCGGCCATATCTGGGCTCAACCATTGTGCCCGCGGGTAAAAAGGCAATCTGGTCAGCTGACGCGCTGGAGCTGTTATACAGCCCTGTGCCCCTGGTGATTTCGTAAGTGAATCCACCAGTGGATGGTCGGCCAGGGGATAGCGTGCGCCCTCTGCAAGCCAGCGCTGACAGAGCTAAGACAACCACCAATAGAACCAGAAACCCTCTCCTTCGATGGCTCATGGTTGCCCCCTCGCTGTTTTATGCCCTCTTCTGCTTCTCTTCGCGCTCCCTCAGCCAGCGCTCAGCCTCTTCATCGGGGATCAGCCAGTCACGCCCGCCGGGTTTCATCGCCTTGATCCTACCGTGGCGACACAGGCGTTGGATGTAGGAGACGTCCACCTGCGCTCTCTCCGCGAGCTCCTTCGGCGTGACTGTCATCATCCCTCCTGTCCGTTACAACGGATATTATGCCACACTTCCCAAAGCCTGTCAAACGGCCCCAGATGCCCGTAGAGCGGTTTCTACGAGGGAGCCTGTATCCGTTTTGGCGTGGGACCTCTCCACCTGGGCCACTTCTGGCTGCCTGCCCGCCCCCCTCCCGCCCCCTCCAGGCCAGCCAGTCCACCAGCACCAGCGCCGCGGCGAAGGCCAGCGCCTGGCCCGGCCCCAGCCGCGCCCAGGCCGCCACGATGATGGGAAGGCACAGCAGATTGGCGGCCAATAACTCCCAGCCCTTTGCACTCATCTCGACGCTTTCTAGGCCTTAGAGGCCAACGTGTAGGGTAAGATTAGTGTATTGTTTATGGCATGTTCAAGACCTTGCCCACGAGGGCCATCATCGCACCCCGCTTGAATTCAGATAGAGGGAACCGATCTCTTGTATTCGTGTCTGGAGTCTGGCGAAAACCCGTTATGTCATGTAATTGTAGGGATTGCGTCTCACAAAAGCCGCTCTTTTGGGTGAACGTCTCCCACTGATAGACTCAAGGAACGGGTTTTTTGAGCCTTTTGTCCCACAAAACCAAATTCGCCAGAGTCCAGTTCGTGTATTTGCTCTTTGCGCGGCTGTATCAAATCGGGATCATCTTTCCCCGCGAGCATGGCGTCTTGCATCTGGCGCAATTTGTAGACGAAGCAGGATGTGTCGGGGGCAAAATTCTCCTCGGTCAACATCTCCCCCTTGGCGATGTCCTTCAGCACCTTTCCCCCTGTGGCGAGGCCCATCGGGATGCCCTTTTTCGCCCGGGCCTCTTCGTAGGTGTAGATCCGATTGTAAATCTCGGCACCGCCAATGTCCCCCACCGTCTCCCCTGCCTTAAGGTCTCGCTTGGCTATGGAGACCACTTCGGAAACCATCGCCTTGGGAACCACCGTGGTCTCCCCATAGATGACCGCCTCGGCAACCGCGATTGGTGTCTCAATGTCGCAAAGATGATAGGGCCGGTAGAACAGGTAATAAGGTCCGGATCCCATGCCGACGAATGTCATGTCGGTCCTAATGCGTGGTTCGTCCGTGGTGACGATGGCGAATACACCAGGTGCGACTTTGCCAGTGGAGTAGTCGACGCAGCCGCGCTGGCTGAGGATCCCACCATCCTCCTTCGGGATGAACACGTTGACCAGCTCCTCCAGGTCCACTTCAGGTCCGTGCATGCCGGGCACATCGGGCACGAGGCCGGTCGCATTGGACACTGCGGCCATCTCGACCATCGTCTTGGACCCATCCTTGAAAGAAGCCAGCATCTTGGGGTTCATCCCCCTCCTTTCCGCCTCCTCGTGGCAGGACTCTGGTGTGGCCTCATAGTCAATAGGGTTATTCTTGCCCTTTCCCACACATACCACTTCAAAACCAAGGGTGCAGGAAAAGTCATACAGCATTTTGCAAACGCCGGGTTCATCTCCGCTTGCCACGGTATAGACACAGCCTGTTCGTTGCGCCATCCGGTGCAGAAAGACACCAACGGTGACGTCCGTCTCGACATTCAGCATCACAATGTGCTTCTGGTTCAGGATACAGTTCCAGGCTAGCTTGGCGCCGACCTCGGGGATTCCAGTCGCCTCGACCAGAGCATCTAAGCTCTCCAATTGGGGCAACAGCAGGGCGTCCTCAGTAACCAGATACTCGCCTTTTCTGAGGGTGTCCTTGGCTTCGCCCAGATTGTTGGTTACACAGATCTCAGACTCGGGGATCCCTATCGCTCTCAGCACAGCCAGGGGACGGTTGAGGTCAATATCCGACAGGGCCACGGTATCCATGCCCACCATCCTGTTTGTCACATGGACCGTGCCCGAGCCCATGTGCCCACACCCCACCAAGCCGACGCGAATTGGATGGCCTTCTGTTTCCCTTCTTTGCAAATGCTCATAGAGTTCCATGCGGATGTCACTCCTATCAAGGTGTGGTTATCTTGACAGTGTCCTGTTGAGGTGTACACCCCATACTCACGGCTGAGGAGCAAAGAGGAGAAAACAGCGGTAGATCGCCGCGCTATTGCGCCTCCCTGGAGTTGGGACAGTATAGTCGAGAATCCCCATTCTTGTCAAATGCCCAAGAGAGAGGTGAACTCGGTGAGGAGATGAGCTCTCCCCCTCGGCTTGCTGCTGAAGCTCTTGGCGAATAGCAATGTACTACTGGACCACTTCCAAGGAGAGGCCGGTGATAAAGCAGAGCCTGATGCCTGAGCAGGGCAGAGGCCCTCTTGTGAGTGAGGGTGCGACCTAAGTCAAAGATTGTCCCCCTATGGTGCAGCGCCACCTCAGGGTGGCGCTGCACGACGTTCCGCGGGTCGAAGCAGGCCAGTTGGCCGCGCTCATTCCCGATTGCGGATCTCGCCCACAAAAGAAGTGGCCAGACGCACCGGCCGCCTGCTCATCGCTGCCGAGGGAGCACAGCAGGTTGTACAGTTCCTCGTCGAAGGTCTGTGGCTCGCCTGCCCATTCCAGTCGCTCGATCATCTCACTTATGCTTCTTTGAACCTGAACAGCTTCAGGCCGACGGCGGAGCAGATCTAGCTGTAGAGAACCAGGACCCCGATGTTCATCCACAGGTCACGTAGGTTCCCGCCCATGATCATCAGGCAGCTGTACCTCCTCCATCGCCCAGGCGACAGAGCACACACCGGTTGGGTTACCACCCCAGAATTCTTCGCAGTGCCCTGGCCCGTGCCCGGCTCAGGTGCACCTCGTCGCCGGTGGTCAGCCACAGTTTGTGGCTCCTCTTGAACCAAGAGATGACTTCTCTCGCCCGGCTGAGGTTGACGATGCTGGAGCGATGGCCGCGGCGGGGCCAGTGTGGCCTGGGCGATGCAGATGGCAGCTAGCAACTTCCCCTCAAGGCGTTCTCTTACCACATTGCACAATGAAAGGGTGAGAGGGGCACGGCCTCCTTGGCCCCCGATCCTTGCTCCTGCCCAGGGATGGCTGTATAATATCAAACAGCTTGGACAACCAAATATCAACCTGGACCCCTCCCAGGAACAGCCTCCACGCCTGGCCGGGGTCCCCTTGCACCGGACTCTTGACGGGCTACACAGTCACAAGAGTACCGACGGCGGCGATAATTGGAGCACGATACTCCAGTCACCTCAGCAAAAGGGGGACGCGCCAAGTGGCTATCCACTGGCCATAGACCCGCGCGTGCCCACCTTTCCCTACCCGGCCGGTATGGGCTGGGTGGGGCGTAGCGGGCATGGGGACAGCACCTGGGAGGACCTGAGCACCGGGTTGCCGCGGAGCCTGAACCCCACCGCCCTGGCCCTTGATAGCCCCATTCTCACCCAGACCCTGTACCTGGGGGCCAACGGCGGGTGAGCCTACAGCCAGAGGTGGCCGGGGTCCATCGTATACTTGCCCTTGCTCGTGAAGGACTATCCGCCCTCCTGAGAGGAAGGGAAATGAGCCGCATCATCAAAATCGTGATCCTGGCCGGGCTACTCGTCGCGGCCAGCTACCTGTTGGGAACCATCTGTCGGCGGGTCCAGTGGGGATATGAGCTGATCTTCGCTCCCTCTCTGGAGCTGGGGACGCTGCTGCTCTGGTGTCTGGCGGGAGCGGGGGCGGTGGCCGTCGCCTCCGGCCTCGCCGCCGCCCTGGTCCGCCCCCTCTGGGCCAGCGCTCTGGCCTTTCTCCTCGCCAGCCTGGCCCTGCTCCTGGGTTGGGAGGTGAGGCGCGGCATGGGACTGCTGGCGCTGCTCTACTTCTTAGCTCTGCTCCTGTACGCCGTGGGGACGGCCAGGGCGCTGGAGGAGCGGGTGCGCTTCTCGGTGCGGGCTTGTCTCTCTGATGGCCTCTCCCTCCTGCTCACTGTGCTGGCTCTGATCGCCTGCGGCGGCATCTACTTCAGCTACGCTGCCCAGATCGAGGCTGAGGGCTTCTCCATCCCCCCCTCCCTCAAGGACACCTTCGTAGAGATGGTCATGCAGCGGCTGAGTGCCCAGATGGAGGCCCAGGAGGAGCTCAAACCAGAGGAGATGGGAAAGCAACTGGCCGAGATAAGGGAGCAGATGGAGCGGATGTGGCTGGAGCCAGCGGAAAGCCGCTTGAAACCCTACGAGCGCTTTATCCCCGCCGCGCTGGCCCTGGGCCTGTTCTGGACCCTGCGGACACTGCTGGCTTTCCTCGCCTGGGTCCCTGCCCTGGTCCTGAGGGGGCTCTTCCCCCTGCTCACGCTCCTCCGGGTGACGAAAGTGGTGCGGGAGACCAGGGAGGTGGAGAGATTGGTGATCGGGTAGCATAGAATAGCGCGGCCTGGACACTTTCTCCAGGCCGTGCTATTTGGCAGGCCATATCACTTTACCCCTACCGGCGGAGCGAGGCCGCGCGAAGCGAGCAGGGAGATGTCGGCCATGATGCGTCGGGTGGGGCCATCGGCGACGACACGCCCTTCGTCCAGGATGATCGTCCGCTGGCAGAGGGCTCGCACCATCTCCAGATCATGGGAGGCGATCACCCTGGTCAGCGGGAGCTCCCGCAGCAGCTCGATCAGCTCCCATCGCCCCCTGGGATCAAGGTTACTGGTCGGCTCGTCTATCAGCAGGATATCCGGGCTCATGGAGAGCACGGTGGCGATGGCGATCCGCTTCTTCTCGCCCACGCTGAGGTGATGGGGCGAACGCCCTTCGTAACCGCTCATCCCCACCTGGTGCAGGGCCCGCCTCACCCGCCGCCGCACCTCCTCCTCGGAGCACCTCATGTTGAGGGGACCGAAAGCCACGTCGTCGAAGACGGTAGGGGAGAAAAGCTGATCCTCCGGCTCCTGGAAGACCAGCCCTATTTTGCATCGGATCTGCTTCAGGTTCCTCTCCTTAATGGTCAGGCCGAGGACTCGCACTGTGCCATTGCTGCTTCTGAGAATGCCGTTCAGATGAAGCAGCAGCGTTGACTTGCCCGCCCCGTTGGGGCCGATGAGGGCTACCGTTTCGCCGCGGCGAATGGTGAGGCTGACCCCCTTCAATGCCTGCTGTCCATCAGGATAGGTGAAGGAGAGGTCCTCGATTTCGATGATCTTCTCGCCCATATCATCTCCTCAATGGCCGGTCGGCCGATTGCTCAGGGCAATCCCATCCGCCATATTGTGATCAGGCCGATGGCGACCAGGGAGATGGAGAAGACCACCCCGAAGCCCAGGTCAGTCCGCCCAAAGCGCAGATCGCTCAGCGTCCGTATCTCCCCGTCGAAGCCACGGGCGACCATCGCCCCGTAGACCCGCTCGCCCCGCTCGTAACTGCGGATGAAGAGGGTACCGAGCATGTTGCCAATGGTCCTCACCTGCCAACTCCATCGGCCACCGAAGTTGCGACTATCCCTGGCCCGCTGCATGCGCATCGCCTCGTCGGCCAACACGAAGATATAGCGGTACATGAAGGAGAGGATCATCACCATCACCTGCGGCACGCCCAGCCGCTCTAGCCCCTTCAGTAGGCGGGGAAAGGGGGTCGTCGCCGAGAGCAGGATCAGGCCCAGCGCTGAAAGCCAGGACTTGACCAGCACGTTCCACAGGACGATCAACCCATCGTAGGTTACCGACACCTGCCATAGCCAGATGTTGTAGCTGCCTGCCACCTCGCCTTGCTCGAGAAAGGGGATGAAGATGGCGATCATCAGAACGAAGGGCAGGATCACCACCGATCTTTTCAGGGCATAAAGGGGCGGCAACCGCGCCAGGAGGATCAGGCTGGCGATGAGGATGGCCTGCAGGGCGAAGGCTGGCCAGGCAGGGGGCGGGGTGGCCACCACCGCCAGGACGAAGGCCAGGGTGGTGAGGATGCGGGTGCGTGGATCGAGCCGGTGGATGAAGCTGTCCAGGTCGCTGTACTGGTCAATGAAGCCGTGCCTCATAATGTCTCCAGAAGACCGGGGAAACTGAGAGCTGCCCCTCAGTTCCCCCGGTTTGCTTTGTTTCGCCTATCGCCTCTTCAGCAGGGTCCCCAGGCCATAGGTCAGGGCGAAGAGGAGAAGAGTGCCGACCAACCCGGCCAAGATCGTGGCCAGCGCCTCATTCCCCACGCCGGGGAACACATAGTCGGGGATGATCTCAAAGGCGGGCTCCAGGGCCACATCAATGAACCCCTTGTCCTCGGCCACCCTCTCCAGGCCATCGGGCCAGGGTGAGGCCAGGGGCGAGAGGATGGCCAGGCCGAGGGCGATGAGAAGCCCGATATGCCACCACTGCAGTCTCATGGTCCTTCCTCCTTCCCCTCACACTTTCTGAAGTTCCAGCAGGTCAGCGCGGGTGACCATCACGAAGCTGAGGACAACGGCCGTGATCAGCCCCTCGCCGATGCCAATTAGCCCATGGACCCCGGCCATCGTTGGCAGGGCCACGCCGAGGGGTGATTTGCCGGAGAGGGCCAGCTCGATGGCGCAGGCGACGGCAGCTATGAAGACCGAGGCCCAGGCGCCGACGAACCCCCCGACCAGGTGACCCCTCCTGCTTCTCCCTGCCAGCGAGGAGATCACGCGATGGAGGGCATATCCTACAAAGCAGGCGATGAGCCCCATGTTGAAGATGTTGGCCCCCAGGGTGGTGATGCCGCCATCCTGGAAGAGCAGACATTGGACGATGAGCACACAGGCCATGATCAACGTCCCGGCCCAGGGGCCGAGGAGAATGGCCGCCAGCGCCCCACCGATGAGGTGCCCCGAGGTGCCTCCCACTACCGGGAAGTTGAGCATCTGGGCAGCGAAGATGAAAGCCCCCATCACCCCCATCAGGGGCACGTGCCTCTCACCCAGCTTCTTATTAGCCACCTTGATACTATAGCCCACGCCACCGGCAGAGACCACATAGGTGACCGCTGCCGTGGTAGCATTTAGGAAACCATCTGGGATGTGCATTCTTCCTCCTTGTAGATTGAGATGTGCCCATTTTCTCCATCAGGGCTCGGACGGTAGATCAGCTCGACAGGCGGTGCAGTGGCCGAGGATGGTCAGCCGATTCACCTCAGCCTCAAAACCATGATCCCTATCCAGACACGCTGCCACAGGGAGAAGTTCCTTGGGGTCCAGGTCCAGGATCCGGCCGCAGGAGCGGCAGACCAGATGGGGGTGAGGCGGGTTGACTCCCACCAATTCGTAGCGGCGTCCTTGAGCTCCCACGTCAATCACGTTGACGAATTCCAGCTCCTGGAGCAACTCCAGCGTGCGGTAGAGGGTAGCGATATCCACTCTGGAGCTCAGCGCCTGAACCCGGCTGTAGATCTCCTCCGCCGTGCTATGGCCTGGGATGTGGTGCAGGACCTCGAGGATCATCTCCCGCTGGGGGGTGAAACGAAACCCCCTGGTGCGGAGCGCCTTCATAAACACTTTCTCGCAGCACATTTGCCCTCCATTGGTTAATTGCTTTTATTTGCAATTACATTCTACAGCAACAACCGCCGATTGTCAAATCGGCGGTTGGGATCAAGGGGCGACGAAGGGCTTGATGTCCAACAGCGGTGTGCCGTTGAGGGCGTCCAGCCCTCGTACTACCAGCGCACGTCCCTCCCTTCTGACCAGATCCACGAAGCTCACACCGACGGGATTGGGACGGCGGGGGCTGCACAGAGCGAACACTCCTCGTTCTGGGTGCGAGACATCTCCCCAGGGGTGCTGCAGCAATTCGTAGCCCTGCGACAGATGGAAGTGAAACACGACCGTCAGCCTGTCTCCCGCCTGGAGGCCCTCCAGCCCCTCCGCGAACTCCTCCTCTAGGACGAGGCGCGACTCATGAGCCCGGATCTGCTCCGGCGGCGCGGGATGGTGGAAGTCATTCTCCACGTGGCCAATGGGCCGAAAGAGGATCCCCCGCCGACTCTGCTCCGGCACCAGGGCGATCTCATCGCCCCTCCTCACTGGGGCGCCCTCCAGCACTCGACAGAAGACCCCCTCAGTGGGCAAAAGGGAGAGGCCGTGGAAGTTATAGGTGTGCGCCGCTGAGGGTGGCTTGCGCATCTGGACCACCTCCAGCAGGGCCTCGCCGACCCGCAGCCGGTCACCCACCCGCAGCGAGAGCAGGTCAATCCCCTGGGTGGTCAGGTTCTCGGCGAAGGAGCCGGGGCCAGCACTGATGCCATGTTCCCGGTTGGCCCGCTCAATGCTCTCCAGCGCCAGCAGACTCACCTGGCGCGCGCTCAGGCCCGCGTGGGCGTCCCCCACCAGCCCGTAGCCGGCGCGCAGTTCGCCAGCGCCGATGTCCTCTTTGGGGTCCGTACGCCGCCGGCTGCGGCACGCGGCGACGATCTGGGCCATGGCTTATCCTCCTTCCCTCAGTTCGGACAGCACCTCGTTGCTGCCCTGCAGCGACTCCAGCACCTCCCGCGCGCGAGTGAACCCCTCCCGCCCGGAGTTGAGCACTGGGACCCGGAAACGCGCCGCCTTGATCTGATCCTCCAGCACCGCCATAGAGAGCTGGGCCATGACGATGACATCCACCCGGTCCTGATGGGCCTCGATTGCCTCCAGCAGAAGCCGGTCGTGGATGGCCTGGTCGCCCGAGCGCAGGGCGCGGAAGGCCTCGCCGACGAAGATCTCCACAATCTCGATCTCTGTGCCCGCATCGGTGGCGGCGTTGCGGAGCTGCCGCAGCGAGGAGGGCACGGTGGTGTCCAGTGTGGCCAGCAGCCCGACCCGTCGGCCGATCCGCACCGCCTTGTCCATCATCGGCCGGTCAATGGCGATGATGGGGATGTCAATCATCGGCCCGGCGTACTCCACCGCCCGGTTCATGGTGGAGCAGCCGAAGAGGATGACGTGGGCCCCGGCCTCCTGGAGGAAGCGACAGTAGGTCGCCACGCGGTAGTAATTGAAGCGGGGAATGTGCTCCTGAGCCACCCCTTTCTCCTCCATCGCCCTGGTGAAGGCCCACTGGATGGTGTCGTCAGTGATGTGCAGCACCGTCACCTCGGGCATGATCTCCCGGGCGAACCTCATCCCTGTCTCCGCCACCCACGTCCCGGCGTGGATCACACCCAGGATCTTGTCCGACAGGTCTTTGCCAGTCATGGGAGTTCCACCTCCTTTCGGTGAGAAAGCATTTTTTCAGCGGTTCATCCATCCTCCGGTGGTGCTTGTTTACCGCTGAGCTCACAGAGAACGTGGGGACTCTCTTTCATCCGCAGCACCTCCTCCGCGGCGCGGACAACGTCCTCCACCCGCACCATATCCCAGCCAGAACCCTGACGCTGCACCACAAACCAGGGATGCGCGCGCAGATGGTCTACAGTCAGGGTGAAGCGGAAGGGGAAAAGCTCTGGCAGGTGCAGCAGGTCAGCAAAGGGGAGCTCCTCAGCAGGGTGGGCGCGCAAGGCGCAGGCCAGCAGCCAGGCTTCCAGGTCAACGCTGCTGGCGGAGAAAGCCTGGCGCTGTGGTGTGTAGGCATGGCGTTGCTCCGATTCGGTCAAAATACCCCAATTGCGCAGCGAGGCAACGACCCGCTGTGCGGATCTGTCGAGGGAGCCCAGGTGGCCTCGTTCAGCCACTAACCGTTGCTTGACCATCCTGTTTGTGACAGCGTCTTCATATCGGCTGAATTGCCCGATGGCTGCGGCGCACTTACGGAAGAAAGGATAATACACCAGCGTCAGACCGTAGTGCAGCCACAGGCGATCTTCGATAACAGCCGTGGTCTGAAACCAGGACACTGCTTCAGCATGGAGGTCTGGAGCGACATCACGGCTCTTGAGCCAGATGTTGATCAGAACGTCTATCGTCTTGCGTCGGGCATCAACTCCCTTGAGATGCTGGCCGACCACCGGCTCGAGGCGCTCTCGGATCTCGGACGGGTCGTCAGTCTCGGCGCCGAAGGCAGCGGTGGCCTCTAGCCAGGGGAGAAAGATGCTGCGGTTGAAGCCAATTCCTTTGTCCATCGTCTCACTCTCGCATGGTTATTGTTACCAGGGGTACTACTATCTCATCCAGGGTAAGACCGCCATGGGTGACAACGGTCTTATTGAAGGTGGCGAAGGCACTGCGCTCCTGGGGCATCAGAACCCATACGTCGTCGGGCAGCAGACCGTCCTGACTCCACAGGATAGTCTCGGAAAGGCCCTGTAGCACATTCACGGCGGCGTGATAATCACTGTAGATGCGGGCCCGTTTGCCTCGGGTGTCCACTGTGAGTCCCTCTGAAGGCTGTCCGAACCCGCGGGCTTCGACATGGCCGTGGTCGCTGGTCAGGTAGACGGCGAAGCCTCGCGCCAATAGACCCGCTATCACCTTCTCTACCCGCCTGCCATATTCCTCCAGCCAGACACACAATGACGCCTGAAAGTCTGTGGCCCCCAGAGTAGCATCGTGTACCATATCGTCAATCTTGTTGACGATCAAGCACAGGGCACGGGTGCGTGCGCTGTCCATTTCCGGCGGCGGCTCGTCCCGGTCCAGCGCCAGGCGGGCGTGGGGGCAAGCATCCGCCAGCAGACCCTCTCCTGCCCAAGAGGCCGCCCACTGTCCTGGCTCGGCCCGGTTGGTGCCCAATGTGGCCGCGAAGTCTGCCGGGCGCAGGCCACTGGTGAGAGCCTGACGGGATACGGCGGTGATGGTGGGAACCTGCGCCAGTAGTAGGTGTTCCTCGAAGTGCCAGTCCGGATGGCGGGCCCGCCATACCGGGCCGATGAGGATCCAATCTGCCAGGGCCATGCAGTCCAGGATGAGTAGGGCCACACGATTGGCACAGCCCTGGCGATGCTGATAGGCAATGTAATGTGGCACGTGATGGACGTGGTGAGGTGTGGGCAATCGCTGGCTACCCAAAGGGGCGTACCGCTGGCGCAGCCAGGCCAGAAAAGCCACATCCAGCTTGCCCTGCAACTGATGGCTCTCTTTTTGTTGGGCTGAACTCAGGGGGTTATCAGGGTCGTAGCGCAGGGCGGTGAGTTCGGCCCAGGTGCGAGCGACGGTCTGCCACTGCTCCCAGCGAGCGTCCACCAGGGGCATAGCCAGGTGTTCGGTCAGGACGCTTAGCAGTTCGGCTGCGCGACGGGGCCGGCTATCCTCATCCAGGGCCAAGACTGCCGGACGAGCCCAACCCGGCAAGCGGTCAGGCCGATCCACATTAACCGGCTCCAGCGTGCCGCTGCGCACCAGGCCAGGCAGGGCATCCTGCAATCTGTGATCGGTCTCAAAGCCAAGCAGATAGCGCACTAGCTCCTCGCCCAGGAGTTGACCGGTCTGCTGTTGCACGTAGCCGCGCCACTGTTCGCGCACGAATGTAGCGAAGGTGTCTCGGTTTGCCAGCAACTCGTCCAGGGGCCAGTCGGCGTAAGCAGTGACCTTTCGCAGGTGTGCCAGCAGGCTATCGGCCAGCACGGTGGGCATAGGATCGGCCTGCTGGTGGTACCGGTCAAGCCAGGCGACGAACTGGGCAGGCTCCCGCAGCGCGTCAAGGTAGGCGGCGAAAACGTGACGTAGCAAGAACGCAACCGTGCCTCGCCGGCCCAGGCGGCGCGGGGGCGGAGGTGTCTGGCTCAGCCGCCAGCGCTGGGCCGGCGTAAGCGCGCGCACCACCGGGTAGGCCAGGTTGGGGAAGAAGGTGTGCAGGGCCAGGGTGACGTGGTGGCTTTGTTGCCAAAGGTCGTAGGGCAGTTCGTTTAGTGACCCAGCGGTGACGACGATTAGGGCCCGACTGGTGCTGAAAGGCCGCGCCTGCTCCACTCGCTGGCGCAGGCAAATAGGGCCGGGGTCGTTGATCAGGGTAAAACCACACTCAGCCAACATGGTCAGCACCGCCTCGTCGGACAGCACACCGTCGGGGTCACTGACCAGGGTGAGGGGGTGGGTATGGGAAGGAAAATGGGCGAGGACGGCGGCTTGCATAATAAGACCTCAGCGTTTCTTGCCGCAGCAGTGTTTGTACTTGCGCCCGCTGCCACGGGGACAGGGATCATTGCGCCCTACCTCCTGCACAACCTCGCTGAGGGCATCCACATAGTCTTTGGACTCCTTGAGTCCCCAGCCCGTCGTCTCTCGCACCCGCTTGACCGCTTCAACCTTCCGGCCCTGGGCTATCAGGGCACGCACCTGGCCTTCAAGTTCCTTGAGATTCATCTCGTTACTCCACTCGTAGTGTAGCGTTATCGTAGTACATCAACAGGTCGGGGTCCTCCTGGAGAACCCGCTCCGGCAACCGTTCGGCCACCTTGACGATGGTGGTGTAGCCGCGGCGGTGCCAGGCGTCGGCGAAGCCCGCCCGCACGGCCTCGGTGCGGAACTGGCGCAGGCGGCCACGGCCCTCCACGTACTGGGCGAACTCCCGCAGCAGGGCGCGCTGGCGCAGCTTCTCCAGATCGCTGGCCCGGTTGGGGTCGGGCACGTACCAGCGGCTCGCCTCATCCTGTAGGAAGTTCTGTTCCAGGATCTCGCTCAGTTCGGGCAGGGCTTCGTGGCGGGCCTGGTGCAGTTGGCGCAGGAACTGGGGCTGGAGCTCCTGGTAGGTCTGGGGACGGCCGCCGGTGCTGGAGTCCAACTGCTGGCGCAGCCACTGGATGGTGCTCTTCTCGTCGCTGACAAAGAGGGTGAGTTGGGCTACCTCTGCCGCTTGCAGGCGGGCGCGGTCGTATTCCGGCACCTGGTCGGGCAGGAAGAACATGCCGTCCCGTTCGACGAAGCGCTCCCGCAGCCCGGCGTAGAACTCGGCGGCGGAGAGGGGCACGGTGGCCCCACGCTGGATGTGGAAGGCCACCATGCGGTCGAAGAGCAGGTATGCCTGGCGCTCGGCGACCACCTCCAACGAGCCATCTCGCTCCACCACGACCGGCAATTGAGCCAAGTGCTGGCGCACGAAGTCCCATGCCCCCTCCGGGGTACCAGCTTGCTCCAAGAAGCGGCGCTCGAAGCCAGTGCGCGGTTTGTAGGCGGAGATGATCAAGTCTTGCTTGACGGCGCCTGTAGCTGTGACCTGATTGAAGGTACCTTGTTGCTTGTCGAATGTGCGCACGTCGGCGACGACGAAGCCAGCACGGAGCAAGGCCTCCTGAATGGCATTCCAGACGCGATTCTGAGAGTTATGAAACTCGACAGTCATCCAGCGGCCCGGCTTCAGTACACGGTAGAACTCACAGAAACACCGCTCCATCAATCGCTGGTACTCTGGTAATCTCTTGCGTTGAACCTTGTTGACAATGGCCTCCGGCTCGTTATTGGTGAAGACGCACAGCCAAGCCTCCCAGAGGAAGTTCAGTTCGGAGTACATCAAGTTGCCGCCAAAGGGGGGGTCCACGAAGATGTAGTCGATGCATACCTCTGGCAAAAGCCGAAAGTCGGTGGCCGATTGTGTGCTAATCACGATTGTGCCATTACGCAAACCTGCTTTCTTCAGCAAAGAGCGCCTCAATCCCCTGATTTTTCCACCGAACCATTGTATCGCGTTCCACTCGCGCATCATGGAGCCAACGTACAATGTGCCAGTCAAGACCATATTGGGAAAGGTAGTCCCTGGCTTGAAGCGTTGCAGTTTGGAGAGACCCAGAAGTACTCCTGTAAAAACATGTTGCCACCACAAGTTGGAACGAACTCTGCTCCACAGTGCCGCCAGCACCCATAGGTTGCGCCGGGTGTAAAAATGGTGGATGTGCGTGATGCCAATGTTCAAAGGGTCGCCGGTTTTGTCACCCTCTGGTATCCGGTCTGTGGGAAACCAGGAGGGTATGTCACTATCCTCAATGCGGCGGATGAGAGTTAAGTCGTCGGCGTCGGGAGCCTTTTCGTAACGCTTTTTGCCGATAGAGTAATTGACAAGTACCGGCACCTGCTTCGACCGGCGTATGGTCCGGCCCAGGGAGCGGTCGTACACTGTCTTCCAAGCACGCTCCACTCGCTGTGCTCCGCTCTTCTTTCTTGGGCTTTTAGCCAACAAAACGCGGCAGTTGGGACATTCCCAGGTTCCATACACCTTCCCCGCTTCCTTGTCCACCGCCACATCCCAGAAGACCATCTCCTCGCCACACTGGGGGCAGACGAAGACATCACTCCAGACAGTGTAGTTGATACGGGCCTTCACCCGCTGGGGATGATTGCAGTGAGGATGCCAGGTCTCGTACATCCAGCCGCACTCTTTTTCCACCTCGCGCAGGATGCGTTCGGCCTCTTGGTCGAAGGTTGCCACGTCCACCAGGGTGTTGTAGTTGTAGGCAATGAAGGTAGCGGCAGGACAGAGGTCCACCAGCACAGCCTTGCGGGCACCCAGGCGGGAAATGGCCTGGTCGCCGTCGTAAATCACGCCATTGTCGTCCACCCGGTAGCCCAAGCTCTCTACCGCCTTGTGATCACCGCACAGTTGGGCAGCCACACCAGCCATACCACTGCCACAGAAGCCGTCGAAGACGACGTCGCCGGCATCGTTGTAGTGGAGGATGTAGCGCATCACCGCTTTGTGGGGCGCTTTAGTGTGGTATGAGTGGGCGTTGTAGATAGGATCTCTCTTGCCTTCGGAGACATCGGAGGCGAAGGGTTCGCGGTGGTAGACCCCCTCCCCCGCCGGCGGGGGAGGGGAGTCGCCGTTGTCGGCGCTATCGTCGGGCAGGCCCAGCTCTTCACGGATTTGGGCACGTTCGGTCTGCCAGCGTTCGATGATCTCTGGCAGGAAAGGGTTGGGACAGGCGGTGTAATAAGGCGGGTCGGAGAGGGCCAGGATTGCGGCATCTAACGATGCTTGGTCGTCGCCGATGGGGAAGCCTTCGATAGCGCGGAAGTCGGGATCTTGCAGGTGTTGACGCAGGCGTTCGAGGTATCTTTCTTTTTCAGCCCGCTCTTCGGAAGTCGGGTGTCGTTCGAAATGTGTTGAGGGGAAAAGATCAGGTTGTTCAGGTATGCTGTTCATAGGAATCCTATCAGTGTCTTCACCAGGGCAGCTAATGATGCCTGACCGTCCGCAAATGAGGGCCAACATAGCCAATAATCATCTGTCCAACTCCCGGCCTGGGATGAAAGTGGATACGCCAGACGTTGGGCGTCAGCCGGACGTGCCAGCTAAAGGTGCGCTCCTCACCATCTGGGCAGCGAAAGGTTCTCTCTCGACCATACCGATCAAGGGTCGGCTGGCTTTCCGGGGTGGCCTTTGTCGGTAACCGATCCGGGTCGAAACCGCCTTCTGTCCACTCTTGGCAATAAGCCTCCAACTCAAACAATCGACGCACGACGGGGCGCAACATGGTGGGACTAAGATCCTGGATCTGACGGCCCACTCCTTCGCAAAACGTTAAGGAGGAAAACAGTCCCTCTCTGCGTTTCCATAAATCATCCCCATCTTGGATGTCGCTACGGAGACGGTCTTGAATCCACTCTCTATGTTCATTCAAGTGCTCAGGGCGGCTCGCGTGGATTACGCGCACAATCTCCTCCTCAATGCACCCGCCTTCCACCAACCAATTGACATTCAGGGGCAATAACATTGCATTCCAGCAAGTATCTGAGGGCAGGCTGACGGCAAGTGATTCGAGCAAATAGGCTACTCCTAGCCCATAGGCCACTTGACCCTCGTACTTGAACTCGCTCTCCAGAACTTGGTCACAAAGCTCGGGAAGTCCATCCCAAAGCGGCACCTTTGTGGTCAGTGATAGCACATATAGTCGCGCTACACGGTCAACCTCACCATCGTTGACCCAACGGCTCAAGGGGTATCCCGCTGCCAGTGTGATGTCGGAAACCCCACTTTGTGTCCGCATGACTCTGCCGACTCTATGGGAAGCTGCTGCGCTTATCGTTCGTACAAAGACACTCATCCATTGTCGAGCAGTATGAATATCGCTGGCAGGTTGCAAAGATAATTCATTGAGAACCATTTCGAGGGCCATGCTTTACTCCTTGTGAATCAAAGCAGTTTCTCCAGGCTCTTGTCCCATTCATCGAAGAAACCTTCTGGCCATCGGTCAATTCGCCCATTTCGGTCTACTTTAGGTGAGATGACCTGGGTGACGATCCTTCCCGATTCCTCCTCGCGGTCCAAAAAGTAGAGTCGTGTCTGCTCCGGCGCAAGCAAGCCTCGACGCACTGCTATACGCACACCGTTAAGGACGTGGTCGCTGTGCGACTCGACTAACACTTGGATCCCACAACTGGCAGCGCGTGCCATCAACTCTCCCATCTGAACCTGTCCCTGTGGATGCAGGTGGGCTTCAGGATTCTCGAGCAGCACCAGGGTACCTGGGGAAGAGGCAAGGAGCGCCACCACAACCGGAAGCGTGTAGGTGATTCCAAAACCGACGTTGGTAGAACGGTAGCGATTACTGACCTGCCTCCCCACCACAAACGAATACTGCAGGCTTACCAGGTCAATTTCTGAATAGGTCGTAAGGTCTATTCGCACACCAGGACTTACTTCGCCCATCCAGGCTTCCACCTGGGCCTTCAAGGTGGGGGTTTTTTCTTTAGGGTGGGCCAATGCTTCACTGGCAATCTTCTGTTTTCCAAACAGGTCTAGAAAATGGGATGTGTATTCCCCCCGCACGCCCAGCTGACGAAGCTCACGTACCAGATAATCAGACGTGGCAAACGAATTGCGTGGCCCAATTCGTTCTGCGGTCAAATACTGAAAATTGTCGCTGAAAGGACTTCTATCATAAACGCGCCCAGAAACCGGTTCTGAGATAAGCCTGACCACATCCGCTACTCGGTCGTATTCAAAGCGCCAGGACCCGATCAATTGATCTTTGAACTCAAGGTTAAAACCAAATTCATCGCTGGTTGCGCTTTCGTAAAACACGTCTTTGCCGGTGCCTAATTGTACCAGATCGCCATTTAGCACAAGGCCCTCTGTCTGCAAAAGACCTCGCTGATAAGATTGGCGCAACAAGGCCAAGGATTGGAGTACAGACGATTTGCCTGTGCCGTTCAATCCAGAGAGTAAGGTTAGGGGCCCAAATTCAAAAGCTTGATCCTCGAAGCACTTGAAATTCTGAACCCGCAGTGCGCGAATAACTGTGTCAGCAGGAACTGTCATCAAGCACCTCCTGAATAAGTTGTTCAATTTCCCTGAAACGAAAGTTCACTTTTGTGGCATCCCCCGTGCCTTGTGAGACTGCATCGCTGAATTCAGGTCTGCTCATCAACTCAATGAACTTATCCTTTAGCACCTCTTTTTCTCGCTTTAGCACCATGATTTGGTCTTCGCTCAACTTTCCAAGATTAACAGACCACGCTTCAAACAGTGCCTTGTTAATGGGGTATCGCTCGGGCCTTTTGTCGTACCGTTTGCGAAAAGCATCGTTATCGAATATGTCACGAGCAGCGACCATCGTTTGCAGAAACTGGTGTTCGAGTTCAGCAAGCCTTACCTTGGACATTTCATTCATACGAGCCAACGTGCCGTTGAGAAAGCGATCGAGATCGCCACCCTTGTAATCAGTATGAGGAGTCAGTGTGAAGGCCACAAAGCGAAGCACACATTCCTGAGCTGCCATACGTTTGTCACTGATACCACGAGCAGTGGCGCTCAAGAATTCTTCCGATTGTACCAGACGACCAAGAAACTTAGTTGCTTCCCCTTGATTGAGCGCGTGGCGAATCTCCTGTGCGGATAGAGGCAAGCCACCAGTGTTGATACGCTTGAAAATATTGAACTTGACGTCAGATGGAGTGCCTTCTTCAATCTTGTAAACATACATCTGCGTTTCCAGAATGCGACGCCTTAACCTTAAGTCGAGGTCTGCGTAAGTTACGCCTTCAAGTTGGATTAGAAACTCAAGTCCAGACAACTTCAACTCTTTATCAATTACAAATCGTTTTAGAGTGGTTAACCGTTGCAGGCCATCTACAACTAACCAGCAATCTTCATTGGTGGCATCTATGTAGAGAGCCGGTATAGGAATACGGATCAAGAGTGACTCTATGAGCCTGCTTTGGGTCCCTTTGGTCCATATTCCCCCCTTGCGTTGGAAACCCGGCGCTAAGTCCAGGGCGCCTTGTGCTATTCTTTTCAAAAGCAGGTCAACGGTCGTGGCCCAGGGGGAAACCCTGATCAAAGTGGGATCGAAGGGTTTTGTAATTGTCACACCGCTGGAGACATCTTCTCTTTCTACACCGGTGCTGCCATCATCATAGGGAATAGACCAAGAGTAGGTCTCTTCAAATGATTGCTCGGTCATCTTTTCCTCATTTCTCTTGATTAGATTGGGCAAGCTATGTCGCTAACAGAGTACCTCATCGTTCCAACGTCAACCGGGTATTGCGCGAGTCGTGACCGCGCATCGCGTGGTACACGAACTCGGTGAAGCGGCGTTGCAACTCCTCCACAGTGCAGGGCAAGCCACCTGCTTTCAGGACCTCCAGTAGATCGTCCACCGACAGGGTCAGTGCCTCAATGCCGCGCAGGGCCTGAGTAGCTGCGGCCACAAAACCGTCGGGGATGGCCGGATCGTCGTCGCTCTGGTCCAGAAATCGCTCAATAGGCTGGCACTCGTCCGGCGTCATCGCCTCCAGGCTGCGCTTTGCGGTCTCACTGGTCAGGTTGGCCTGCAACGCCTGCCGCCAGCGGATCAACAGGTCATCCAGGCGGGCGTCGAGTCGGTCCAGCACTTGGTCGGCCTGGCCGCCGTGCCGCTGCTGTGATGGTCGTAGGTGACAGGAGGGGCAAGTGGGCGTGTCGGCGATAGCGCCTTCGTGGAACTCGCGGCAGGTGCGCAGAGCAGTAAGCCTCTCCTTCCAGACATCCAACTCCGTTCTATTGAGCAAGTCAATGGCCGACAGCGTGTCTAATGCCGCCAGACGCGAATCGTTGTACAAACGCTGGCGGCGATCATCGGCCTGGGGTCCCAGCACCAGTTGGCGATGCAGTCCGGCGTATGCAGCGACGTAGTCCGCTTTCAGTGCCTCCAGTTCGCGGGTCAGCGCTGGGCCGCCACGTGCGTCTTCTCCTCTGCCCAGGTGGCGCACGTGGTCCAGCAATGACTGGCGGGCAGAAACTGCTCGCTGCGACCAGGGATGATCATCGGGCAGATTGGCCTGAGCCTCGGCCAGGTAAGCGGTCAAGGGCTGGATCTGGCCTACAAGTTCTAGCAACTGTTCCGCCCGCTTCACGACCGCCCGATAGTCAAGAGCCTCCGTCACCTCGTTCACCGTCAGGCGCAGGTTACGCAGTTTTCCCACCGTATTGAAGCGACTCAGTTCCTCCAGAAACTGCTTGTATCCACGCAGGGAGGGCAGGAGATCTGTTACGGAGAGGGTAACTGCTGGCAGATCGCTGCTCACTACCAAGCCAGCTTGTACCTCGATGGTAAAGCGGTCGGTGAAGAGAGAAGTGTTCCATAACTGCAACCCTTGCTGGAGACGGCCCTGGATAGTAGCCGTCCGCTCGAGCTCGGCTCCCACGGTGGGTTGCAGATGGTCCTTCACTGCCCGATCGCGAGTGTTTTCATCGCGGATCAGCCCCGGCGCCAGCCCCAGTCCTTCGAAGATCATGGTCCAGAGATTGAGCGGCAGGGTGCGCGGTCGTTTGTAGAAACGAAAGTCCGTCAGGTCGGCTATTGCTGTCATCGCCGCACGCCCGATGGTACCGGCGTCCAGTTCCACCCTTCTCCCCAGGCTCAGCACGACATCACCGTTGTAGACCAGTGCCAGCAGCACCACAACCGTCCACTCCGGTTCCAGGTGGAAGAAGGTGTCCTTTTCAATGGGCTGAATGCCGCCAGCCACTTGCTCGATCAACTCACCCCGGTTTACTACCTGGCCCTCAGGTTTCGCCTGCAGGAGATCCAGGTAGCGACGTGCGTAGCGTGACTGATAGGGGCGCACGGTGCCTTCCTCGTCAATCAGCTCCAACCCCTCCAGCACGGCCAGCGCCAGGTTGGTGCGTCCCCGCCCGGTCAGGGCACGAATCGCTTCCATAGCGTTGGTAGGACGGGCCGTCTCGCTGACCGGCTGGGACAAGCGGCTAAAAGCAGGATAGCCGGAGTAGCGTTCCTCGAACTCAGGCGCCAGGTGGTAAGCAGCGATCAAGCGTAGGAGTTCTTCGATGGTTTGGCTGGCGGTGCTGCGGGTGCGGGGTAGCACTGCGCCCACGGGTTCGGTCACGCCCTGGTAGGTCACCTGCAGGTGGTTTGTCAGATGCTCGTGCAACCAGCGCAAGAGCCGCCGCAGGTGTTCGTCGGCCTTCTCAGCATAAACCTCCCGGTGGGAGGCTGCCTCAAAGGCCATAGCGCGGGCGCCAGCGTACATGCGCACCAGGTCCTCGAAAGCCTGGTCCAGCCCAGTCAACTCGAAGACGACATCATCGGGCCGCTCCTCATCGTGCCACTCGCGGTCTAAGAAGGGCGGCACCACATAGACGTAGAAGTCGCGCGGAGGCTGGGCGGTGCTGCGTTCGTCGGGCGCGCCGAAGAAGAGGTAGCCGGGGCGGGTCACCTTGCGCTCGTCCCAGGGCAGCTCGTAGAACCAGATGCGGTGGCCGGTGACGTAGGTGGTGTCGCTCAGGTTGAGGGCTTGGCGCAGGGCGTCGAAGAAATAGCGATTGAGATCGCTCTTCTCCATAAACTCGCCTCGCTCACCGATCTTGGCGTCGAAGTCAATGTCTTTCTTGACATCCAAATAGTACTGGCCATTGGCCTCGTTGCAGGAGATGTACTGGCCGCTGACGGTGCGCATAATCTCGCGCAGCGCCACCTGCACCTGATCCAGCAGGAAATCGGCCGACGGTTCAGGAAGGCGCACGTGCAGGCAGAGGTCGTCGCGCAACTCCTCCGGCGTGGCGCCCAGCGGTACGAGGATATCGCTGGTGGTCAGACGGTGGACACTGAGGGCGTGGATGATGCGCATGGCAACGGGTAGCAAATGCGGGCGAGTGTAGGCATTGCGGATGCGTCCCTCCAGCACGTTGCTCTTCTCGATGACCTCACCCACGCCGGGCAAACCGCGCATACTGGGGTTCTCGCGGAGCACGTCCCAGTAATGGTCGTAGGAAATCAAACCGGGCTGATCGGCGGGCACCTCTTTATCGAGCAGAGAGCGCATGGCCAGGCTGAAGGTCTTGAGCACTTCCCGCTTTTCGGCCACGTAGACGCGCTCGAAGGTCTCGATGTAGGCCAGATGGATGGGGAAGAGTGGGGCGAATTCGTCCAGTCGCTCGGCCATGCGGCTATAGAGGGGTGTGAACTGGCGCAGATGTTCCGTGATGCGTGCTAACTGCTCATCGGTCTTGCGGAGCAAACGATGAGAGACCACGAAGGCAATATCCTCACGGGCGATGCGTATCTGCTCAAAGCGATCGCGCACCCGGCGAACTTGCTGAGCTACGAAGGCAAAGCGAGGGCTGTCAAAGAGCGTTTCCTGCAAGCCGCCCAGGAAACGGAAGGGGGCTAACGCGGCCACTTCTCCTAACTCGCGCAGGAAGCCCAGGTCCAGGATCAGTTGGCGCTCCTCGCGTGTGCGCAAGTAGTCCAGCAGCTCATCCACCACCAGCAGGATGCCGTGGTCTGGGTAACACTCTTGGAAAGTGGCCACCGCGGCGATGATCGCGTCCTTGTTGTTGGTCACCTGGTCCGCTGGTGGGAACGTGAAGGGCGTCCCCCAATTTTCCAGGGCAATCTCCAGTTCCTCCAGCAGGATGCCCCGCAGGCTGCGCGTGACGCTGCCGATCTCCACCCGGGCCACCTTGAAGCGACCAGCAATGGCCTGGGCGGCCTCTTGCATCCGGGGATGGTCCAGGACAGACACAAGATCGGGATGCTCAGCCACGGCTGAAACGACTGCCATCAAGTGCGACTTGCCTGTGCCGTAGTTGCCGACGATGAGCACGCCCTTGTTATCGCGCGGGGCCAGGAACTGGAGTTGGGGAATAACGACGTTGGCGAGTTGGTCCGCCATACGGTCGGAGATCACGTAAGTCTGGACCAGGTGGCGAGCAGCGTCCTCGCGATCCGCATCACGCAATTGAATGACGGTCTCAATTGGTTCAAACTGAAACAGATCACAGTAGCGCATAGGGACTTCCTCCTCGAAGTCGTTTCAATCAAGAGCCTTAATGAACACTTCTGGCTTGCGCCAGGTACGGTAGTGGCTGTGTCCAGGCACAGCGTAGGCCAGTACATTATCCAGATAACTGCCAGGCCAAGTCACCACCAGTCGCGTCGCCCGGCTGGCATCACGCATCAGTCTCAAGGGATCCAATTTGAGCGTCGGCTCAAAGAGCAAGTCTATATCTGTGCACAAGACAGGGCCGGGTGATATGGCCCTGAGCTGGGTTTTCATCCACTGGCGAACTGCGCGGGATCGACGTTGGGGTCTCTCGGAGAGCAGTACAGGGCTAAGTTCCCGGCCCACGGATAGGCGTGGCCAGTCGTACACCGATAGCAGCTCGGTAGCCGCATCCTCTAGCCTACGAATCTCCGGGTGCACAAGAAGAAAGCAGGTATGGGATGTGCGCAGAAAGTCAGTCACCATGTTGTGCGTGTTGCCCTTGGTCCCGCCATCGTCGTTGGATACATCCCCTGCTCTGCCGGTCATTACTCTGTCTGCTCGATCAAATGGTCAGAGCCAAGTATACCCCAGCCGGGAACACTGGGCAAGTGCTTGCACACACGGACTTCGAAGCAGTCGCCATGACCTTGTGTTCTCTGTGTCTCTGTGGTTATTTTCGGAGTAGTACCTCCTCCGCCGCGCGGACGATGTCCTCCACCCGCGTCTCATATTTGGCGAACAGATCAGCCACCTCCCCCGTCCCCACGAACTGGTCCTGGACCCCGATACGACGCATGGGGATCGGACACAGCTCCGCCACCACCTCGGCCCCTGCGCCTACCTCTCTCTCCATCAGAGGGCAAGAGCCGGGCAATGGAATCCTCGCGTGTCTCAGCCTTGCCCACTGGCACCAACCGATCGTCCTTGAGCCGGATCATAGGCTTGAAGCCTTGCAGGGATCCCACCACCTGCTCGGTGGCGGCAAGCCGTCCCCCCTTGTCCAGATACTCGATCGTCTGAAGAGCTAAGAACATATCCACCCTGGGGATCAGACCCTCAATGAGTGACAGGGTTTCTTCCTTGCCCTTTCCCTCCTGCGCGGCCCTGGCCGCGGCAATGACCATGAGCGCCTCCGGCACCAGGGCAGTGTGGGAGTTCACCACAGTGATGTCAGCCCCAGGGAACTCCTGCACCAGCAGTTCGCGTGCCGCCCTGGCTGAGGTGAGGGAGACACTTAGGGTGCTGGGGATGGTAACGCAGATGAGGCTCTTGGCCATCTCCAGTCCCCGATAGTAGCACTCCAGGAAGTCCGCCACATTCGCCCCCGAGGTGGTGGGGATGGCGGATAGAGAGGGCAGCAGAGTGTAGAATTCCTCTGGAGAAATGTCAACCCGATCTCGGTAGTCCTCGTCGCCGATGATAGCGTGCAGCGGAGCGATCAGGACGCCCAGCTCCTCGGCCAGGTCGCCAGTGATGTCAGTGGCGCTGTCTGTGACAATGGCTACTTCCTGCATTGCGTGTGGTTTCCTCTCAAGCTAGCTGCGTTGGCCATAGAAGTTGAAAGTTACAAGTTGTAAGTTGAAAGTCAGAAGTTAGAGAAGAACTTACGGTTCGCTCATTTCTGAAGGCACTTCCGAGATTTAGTGCCCTGAAGGATGTCTTATTGTCAACTTATTGCCTGAACTCACGTCAAAAGTGCTTGCTCGACGATTCTGACAGCCGGACGTTACCTCGCCGAGCCGTACGCTGATCTACAAGCAGTAGCTAGCTCTGTTGATACTACTAGATATAGTATGCCCCAATTCTGAAAAGTGCTCAAAAATTGAGCGAACCATGAGAAGAACTTGAAACTTGCAACTTTCAACTTGAAACTCTCCGAAGCACCAGACAGGCGTTCTGTCCCCCCAGTCCAAAGGAGTTGGAAAGGCACACTTCCACCTCCTGCTCCCGCGCCTCATTGGGCACATAGTCCAGGTCGCAGTCCGCATCGGGGAACTCATAGTTGATAGTGGGCGGGAGAATTCCTTCGCGCAGGACGAACACACACGTCACGGCTTCCAGCGCCCCCGCGGCGCAGGCCAGGTGGCCGGTCATAGACTTGCTGGAGCTGACAGGGATCTGATAGGCCCGCTCCCCGAAGACTCGCTTGATGGCCTCCGTCTCCGCCTTGTCGTTCAGCCGGGTGCTGGTGCCATGGGCGTTGATGTAGTCCACCTCCTGGGGGGACAGACCAGCGTGCTGCAGGGCGCTGCTGATAGCACGTGCCTGGCCCTCCGAAGAGGGGGCGGTGTCATCGTAGGCATCGAAGGACCATCCTGCCCCCGCTACCTCGGCCAGGATAGGAGCCCCCCGGCGGAGGGCGTGTCCCTCCGTCTCCAGGACAAGCATCGCCGCCCCCTCTCCCAGCACGAAGCCATCCCGCTCCCTGTCGAAGGGCCGTGAGGCCCGGGCCGGTTCATCGTTCCTCCGGGAGAGGACGCCGAGGTGGCCCATGAGAGCGATGCCCAAAGGGACGATAATCGCCTCTGTCCCTCCCGCCAGCATAACATCGGCGTGCCCCTGGCGAAGGTGCATCAGGGCCACGCCGATGGCATCACTGCCACTGGCACAGGCGCTGTTCAGGGTCGAATTAGGTCCCTGGAGGCCGAAGAAGCTCCCTACCTGGCAGGCAGGCATGTGAGGCCCGTTGCGGGTGATGAAGAAGGTGTCAAGCCTACAAGGGCCCTGTTTCCGCAGCCGGATGGCGTGATCGGCTGTGTTGAAGAACCCTCCGCTCGTGGCCAGCACCACACCCATGCGAGAGGTGTGCCCAGCTCTGACCTCCAGATCAGCCATAGCCAGCGCCTCTCCTGCTGCAGCAATGGCGAACTGCCCAGGCCGCCCTACCCGCCGGGCCAGCTTGCGGCCCATGTAGTTCCTGGGGTCAAAACCCTTGACCTCGGCCGCGATCTTGATCGGCAGCTCTCCGGCGTCGAAACAGGTGATCGGGCCCACGCCGGAACGCCCGGCCTTCAGTCCCTCCCGTAGGGCCTCGGCGGTAAGCCCCAAAGGGCTCACCGCACCCACCCCGGTGACCACAATCCTCTCCCACTCAGCCATCTTCCCACCAGCCATCAGCTATCAGCTATCAGCCATCAGCCATCAGCCCTGCCCCTCGAATAGCTCCGTGCTCAAGTATCGCTCCCCCGTATCAGGCAGTATCACCACGATGAGCTTTCCCCTGGCCTCGGGCCGAGCAGCCACCTGCAGGGCGGCGAAGGCCGCCGCACCCGAGGAGATGCCGGCCAGGATCCCCTCCTCTCTGGCCAGGCGGCGGGCCGTGGCCACCGCATCCTCGTCAGCCACCTGAATGACCTCATCCACCAGGTCCAAGTCCAACACCTCGGGAATGAAGCCAGCCCCGATGCCCTGGATCTTGTGGGTGCCAGGCTCCCCACCGGAGCGGACGGGTGAGACCACAGGCTCCACGGCGATGGCTTTGAGATCAGGGTTCAGGGGCTTGATCGCCTGGGCGACGCCGGTGATGGTGCCCCCCGTCCCCACCCCGGCCACCACCACGTCCACCTGGCCATCGGTGTCGCGCCATATCTCCTCCGCCGTGGTGCGACGGTGGACATCGGGGTTGGCGGGGTTCTTGAACTGCTGGGGTGGGGGATGAAGTAGCGCTCATCTTGAGCGGCCATCTCCTCCGCCTTCCTCACCGCCCCTGGCATCCCCTCTACCCCAGGGGTCAAAACCAGCTCCGCCCCCAGTGCTTTCAGCAGGCTTCGTCTTTCCACGCTCATGGTGTCAGGCATGGTCAGCACCAGCCTGTATCCCTTGGCCGCGCAGACGAAGGCCAGGGCGATCCCCGTGTTGCCGCTGGTGGGCTCCAGGATGATGGTGTCCTCTTCGAGGAGCCCATCTCGTTCGGCAGCCTCGATCATGCTCACCCCGATGCGATCCTTGACGCTGCTCAGCGGATTGAAGGATTCCAGCTTGGCCAGCACTGTGGCCCCCCTCCCGGCGGCGATCCTGTTCAGCTTCACCAGAGGTGTGTTGCCAATCGTCTTCGTGACGTCGGCGTATATCTTGGCCATGGGTGTTTCCTCGAGTTTAGATAAATGATCAGGGCGGTTCGCAACTTGCGCGAAACCGCCCGATGGTAGAAACTCATGGGACCTAGTAACGCTGGAGGTTTCTACCATGGAGCAGTTTGCCAACTTAATCGA
>Ga0114930_10001099_pt1 | contig 26679 bp, 23 predicted proteins | sample AnhtaG_FD_87300 | JGI IMG/M metagenome (GOLD analysis project Ga0114930, IMG submission 87300) | Deep subsurface microbial communities from Anholt, Denmark to uncover new lineages of life (NeLLi) - Anholt_01485 metaG | ecosystem: Environmental > Aquatic > Marine > Oceanic > Sediment | place... | reverse complement strand
TTTCAATCCTTCTCAGGAAAGGGAGAATGTAACTTCTGTCTAGAGTGTAAGGAAAAGTGTCCTTACGATGCGATATTAATCAAATTTGGAAATGTATAAAATGCTCATAATATTTCTACTAAAAATCAAGTGATTAATTGCGTGGATCCTAAAAATCTTAAGATATATAGGTTACATATGAGGAGAGACTCTGATATTGGAGTTAAAGCGATATCCGATTCTCAAGCAATAAGATATTACAAAGAGGATGAAGAATCCGATATTGATATCCGACCTGCATTCTTTCGAGATGTGGATCGCATTGTCCATAGTAAAGCATACGCGCGCTATATAGACAAAACTCAAGTTTTTTTTGGGATTAACAACGCGAATATCACACATCGTTCTTTGCATGTTGTTTTAGTCGCCAGAATTGCACGTCAGATAGGGCGAATATTAAAATTTAATACCGATCTAATCGAAGCAATAGCTCTAAGCCACGATGTAGGACATCCTCCGTTTGGACACTTAGGTGAAGTTATATTAAACGATATAAGTTTAAAAAATCACATGGGTGTTTTCAACCATAATGCTCAAGGTATAAGATGGTTATCTCGTCTTGAAAAAAGGTTTCCCGATAAACCCGCAAACGGCTTAAACTTAACACTACAGGTGTTAGATGGGGTGCTCTGTCACGATGGAGAAGTTAACGAGAGCGAATTAAAACCATTATCAATAAATGGAAAGACTTGGAAAGATCACTTTAAAGAGTATGAAGAAAGTTTTACTTCAAACAAAATTAAAAGAGTTCCTATGTCATTTGAAGGTATAGCTGTAAGATTTGCAGACTCTATAGCGTATACCGGGAGAGATATTGAAGACGCGATACTGTTAAAAATAATTAATAGGTCAGATATTCCAAAAAATTGCAGAGATGTACTTGGAGATACTAATCGGAAGATTATGAAAACACTAATAATGGATTTATTGAATGCTAGTTTACATAACGATAAAATCGGGTATAGTGAACCTATCTTCGAAGCATTCAGAGAATTAAAGACATTCAACTACGATAAGATATACAGCCGCAGAGATATGTACCAAAGCAAGAATTCTAAAATTTCTTATATAGGAAATTTAACTCAACAATTCGAACTAATTTTTGACAGATCATTTAAAGATTTGGAAGAAGAAAACTATAACGCACCAATTTTTAAAGATCATATAGAATACATTGATGATGAGAAATATACAACTTATTATGAACCAAATAAAAAACAGAGTAATTTAGCATTAATCGTTCGTGATTATATAGCCGGAATGAGTGATAAATATTTTCACGAGGTTTACATCCAATTAAAAGCAGAATAGATAGAAGTCTTGTTCCTGATTTTACTCTTTGTAAACTAATTTAGATAAAGTGGGATGCATTTTTAATAAAAAAGAGGATTACACTAGGAAGGATCAAAATTTTTCGTTTATAATGGGGTTTTGTTTTTTTTCAGTTTCCCTAGAAACCGGCAAACCGGCATCCACACGGGGTTTTAATACTCTCAGTTAGAAAAGTATTAATAAAAACAAGATTTTTTTTTAGAATCCTCCTGTATTAATGCTAGTGTAATCCAATAAATTATAAGGTGATAGTGATATAAAAATCTATCTTTATTCAAAGAGATTTTTTTTTACACAATAAAATCTTAACCTCTAGTAGACTTTTTGGATTAGCCTTGTTTTAAAAGAAAAAGATTTTTTAGATAATAGCAACTATAAATTATCAATCTATTATCATTTTAAAGCCCAGTGGTGTAGCGGTCAAGCATCTGGGGCCCTGAACCCCGTGACCACGGTTCGAATCCGTGCTGGGCTATTTCTAATCTTTTTATTTTGATTATTGAAAAACAATCTATGTAGCAATTAGTAATTTATCCCATCCTTTTAATAACATGATATCCAAACTTAGATTTAACTGGTTGAGAGATTTCACCGTTTTTTAACTTAGTACAAGCGTTCCAAAATTCAGGGACCATATCTCCCTTAGTAAATTCTCCGAGGTTTCCCCCTCTTTTTTTACTTGAACAAGTGGAGTATTGCCTTGCTAATTTTTCAAAATTTTCCCCTGCTAGTATATCTTCGCATATTTCTTGAGCTCTGCTGAGTTTATCAACTAAAATATGACTTGCTTTAATCTTTCCACCACGAAGAGGAGACCCTCCCAATTTTGAGCTTTTTTGAGATTGTCCTTTACTTTCAAAACCTTTACCATATTTGTTTTTTCCCATTATTAACACTTATTTTATGTTTATTCAATTCCCTTATCTTTTCTTCTTAATTCTGCTCTTTTATCCTTAATTTTTAAGAATAATTGTTGAGTGGTTTCTGGAGGAATTGACTCAAGCTTTGATTCACTCTTAATCTTGAATTAAATATTATAGGAATTAAATAAGGAATCAAAATTAAATTTAAGCATATTTATTTATAAATTTTAAATAAGGAGAAGTTAATTCACTTAATTAACTATTAAATAGCGAAAATTCTTTAATTCTTTGATTCCATTTATTTCTACTACAAGATTTTGAAAATTTTGAATCTCTCCTTCAAATATCATGAAAATTATGAGATTTTCGCCTTGGAAATGTTGATTTTTGTTTATAACCTGATCCTTATATTTGTTCTCGATTTTATTTAATTTTCTCTGAATGTGCGGATCGTGTGGGACAACAATTATTAAATTCCCAACAATTTTTTTAGCGACTGAACCTACATCTCCATATATTTCCGAATTCGAGACTTCTATATCTGACATTAGCCGCAACAGGGCATCTCTTATCAATTTGGACTTATTTTCATATTGATTTTTAGAAACAAGTTTATTAATAAATCGCTTCAAACTTTCATTTATTGAAAAACTGATAATAGGACTCATTTTAATTCTATACTCTTCTTACTTCTTATTAATATAAATTCACCATAACATTTATAAATATTTTTAGCAAAAAGATTTACAATTTTATGGCTCGGCTGATGACATCTCTAAACTTTTCTACATCATTGACTAACTTATCGGCGTGTTCATCGCTGATTTTCTCATCTTTGCCATATTTATTCAATTCTGTTAACCAATATTCAATTCGTCCCAAGATGGCTTCGTTATCTCCTAAAATTTTTCTGAGCCTTACAAAAGTGTCATGTAACTTATTCCGAATATTCTGTGCTTTCCATCTTAGCATGCAGTAATCGCTAATCTCTGCTAAGTTTTGCGTTATAGCCATTACATCGATGGTTCTTTCCCTCTCTTCTGATTTAATCTTCCGTATTAGGTTTATTTGTTCGAACAACAGCTCGATGATTTTCGCCAAGAAACCCGTAAGTTGACCTGGATTTCCACACCAGACTCTTACCTCTAAAGATTGACTCGTCTCGGAAACATAGGCTCTCGTAATTATTCTTCCGCCCGTAATTTTCGCTTCTGAACAAAACCAAGCCTCAGCTTCGTAATCCCCCTTGGCGTTGGAACCTTCGTGGGATGTTACGGCGCTGGTCTCAAAATTTTTTATCGTTCGAATTGCGGCTCTAAACGCTAGCCTCGGATCTAAGTCAGCAATTAGAAACGCTCGGGCGTCATTCGGTAGTGTTTGGATTGCAATTTGGCAGTCTTCGATTGTGCTCATTGAGGTACAAACCAAAGGACATTTGATTTGAATTTCTTTTTTCCGTATATGAATCGTGTGTTTGTTACCCTGGGCATCTTTGTAGATGATATCGCCCCCAACAGTGGATACTCCACATTGTTTAGGCTCAAGATAAAAATCTACCCCTCTACTATTATTAGCTTCAATAACAGGTATGCTGATCAATGGTTGCTTTATTTTGTAGCTAGAGGGTGCATCTAAAATTACTTTCACATTATTTATTGCCATATTACTAAGGTTACGCACTGCAATTTTTACGTGTACTAATCCGCCTTCGAAATCGTAATCCCTTACAACTTCAATTTTGCCTTCATCGATTGGTTCAGCCTTTTTTTGCTTCGGACGAGGGTATCCGGATGATGTTCGTGGAACCGAATATGCAGTGAACAATCTCTTACCTAAATCGATATACCCATCAATATCTCCGTTACCAATTAATTGGGCAAGATTTTCTTCTATGCTTGTCTCAGTCACTCCCAATCGATTTGATAATTCTCTCAAAGGCATTGTTCTATAAGCTCTAGCAATTTCCTTTATCTTTGTTTCCAGATATTTTCGAGTCATAAATTCTCTGCGTTGGGTAAAAAGTCCTTTAACTTTACCAGATTTGATAAGCTCGTGAAGACTTTTTCTCGCTAACTCTACTGCGATTTTTAATTTTTTAGCAAGATTGGACAATTCAAATAATCCTACTTCTTTAGAATATGCCTTTATTTCTTTGTAAATTTTGTCAGAAGTGATTATTTCGTTTCCGCGATCGGCAAAAAAGCCGGTAATGGTATTTAATCTCATTAGGTTGACGCAGAAAGATTTTGTTAACTCTACTGGTATATTAAAAATTTTTGCAAGCTTTTGTAATGAAATTCTCCCTTTCTTGTTTATTTCTTCTACCAAATGGTCCATTATATATTTTTGAGAGTAATAGATTTGTTTTGTTTGTGAAAATGAGCCTTTAATTTGAAACTGACTGATTAGTTTATAAATAACTTTGATCGCTGCTTCAGAACTCATATCAAGCATTGCAGCCAAATCAGCAACTTTCAAAATTCCCTCATCCTGAATCTTTGAAAGGATTTTCTCTCGGATTTCATATGAGATATAATAAAATATCTGGTTTTTCTGATCAATTATGCCGTATATTCGATCCTCATCAATATATTGATTAATTAATTTTACCATTTGTTGAGCGCTTATTTTAAAAGATTCTATAATTGTTGAGAAGTTGGCAATTGGAGCTCTTTTTAAAAATTCTAAAAAACAGTTTGGACAAATATCCTTTCCAATTATCCTTTTCAATGACCTACGACACAAATTAAGCCTATATCCTTTAATCAAATTATATTTTGTTGCCTCTCTGGCCAACTGCTCTTTAGTTGGAAAAAATAAACCTGGAGATTTCGAGTAGGAGTTCCAACTACATGAATCATCTGTACACTCTAAATAATATTGTCCAGATGATAATCTCTCTAGTCTTAAAAGAGAATCACACTCTGGGCATTTGCTATTTTCGATAACAGTGCACTTATAAAATTTTTCAGCAGCACTTGCTTTTGAATAGTGTAACTCATGCTTTTTACAAAGCCAACTTTCTGTAGTTGCCATATGATGGATGCAAAAACTCGAATTGCATTTTTCACATGTAAGTGAAATGTTTTTGTTTTCGCAGAATTTGCAATCAACCATTATTTGCTTTTCTCCATCTGGTGAAAGATAAAATTTAGTTACAATATATATAAAACTACTGATATAAATTATTTTATGAGACCAATATTGATTTTTTTTAATTATTAAAAGGATTTTAATTTTGTGATTAAAAACCATAAATCAATTAGTTCATTTCTTGGTAGCTAAAAATTTACTACTGGAAACACAGAAATTTGTAAAAAAGAGAGTAACATAACCACCGTATTAAAAACGATGATGATTAGTATCATAATATAGAAAATTGTGTTTTTTCTGTTCTTTTTTGGCTTCACGATAAGCAAACTACCTTGTTTAGCAAGAGCAAGAGGGAATAATCCCACAAAAGTACCTAAAGAAAAATAGAATACCACTAAAAGGCCTTCTATAAATCCATGCCCTAGGGAAAATTGAAATGATTGTGTATATATAATTAATTCAAATATACAAGGAGCAAATCCCGCTAAGACTCCAAAAACATAAGGTGTTTTCTTTAATTCCCAATCTAAACTTGGAATATCTTTAGAATATTTGGAGTGAGGCATATAATCCCTCCTTGTGATGAAGAATAAAAGAAATATACCCGCAAACATAGAAGTAAAAGCTCCAAAAAAATTGATAAGATACGGGTCAGGAGTAAAAGCAGGAAAGACAAATCTAGGCACTTGAGTAATAAATACTGTTATTGATGCAATGATCATGTTAGCACTTATCAATCCCAATCCATATAGTGCTAAAATAAATATGCTCTTTTTAGGAGTTTTAGCAATACCGAACGACCAAAAAAAGAAGATAGCTTTATCTTCACAAGGGATGGCTGTGTGTAGGATTCCTAATAAAAAAAAATAAAAAAATGTTGGCATTAAAATGATGAAATATTCTTGAACCATTTTTAATCTAAAGTGCCTTCTGGTTTGATTAAGTAAAGTGTAAGTTAGAAATTATTTAACTTTAATCATTACTTATTAAATTGAGAATTATAGTAAATAAGAACCTATTCGAAATAAAACTTATAGAAACTTTTTGAATCAAGATGTACCATTGTTTTGCTTTTTTAAGCAGTGTCGACTAACTCCTATAAAAATAAGGATTAAAAAAAGGGTTGATACAAAATTAAAAGGAAAAAATGATTGTGTCAAAAAAAAAATTCCTGTAAAAACTAAACCGGAAAAGTTTAAAAAGAAGAAACCTGGTTTTAGATATTTTCTGGTTAATTCTGAATTTCTCGGTAAATTAAAAAATGATATAATCAATAATGGTAAGATCTGGAGAAGGTGATGATCCCACGTATCAAAATAAGCTAGGAACATAATCAAGATACCAAAAAGATATCCAAATATCATATTGTTAACATTTGACCTTCTGAAGATATAGATAATAAAACCCAACCCTCCAATAACGAGCAATACACTAAGGAATATAGGTAACACGGCTAATTCATTTGAAGGAACTCCTAAATATAAAAAAATATTTGAAATTATTTTCGTAATGCTAAATGAATGGTTTTGGAGCACTGTTTCAGAGCCAGTAAAATTAGCTACCAAAAAATCATTTAACAAATTAGGATAAAGAAAAAACAAAATTAGATTTAACAGTAGCGGTATTATGACTCCTAGTAATCTTATAAAGCTTTTAGTGAATTCAAGCTTAATTTTCTTTTTTTCGTAATCGTATCCAAGTAATATAATAAAGGGTATCATGAATATTGTAGTTGGTTTGATAATTATACTTATTCCTAAGATTAAACTTGCTAATAATTGCCATTTGATATCTGAATATTTAATAAAAATAAACAACGATAATAAAATAAATAGAGTAACATACAAATTAATTTGTCCTAGAATATAATTAAATATTTGTGGTAGTCCTATTAGATAAAAGCAAATATAGAGTATTACTCTTTTGTCATGGCTTTCATGATCAGTTCCTCTAACTAAAATAATAATTTTGTAAAGAATTATAGAAATTAAAATGTTCAAAAGCAAATTAATTAGAGTGAACGCAATAAATCCTAAATCAAAACCCATTAAATAGTAAGGAACGAACATTAATGCTGAAAGAGGAAGGTATCTAAAGGGCCAAGAGTCTAAATAATATGCCGGGTTATATAAATTTTCGGGATTATTAACAAAAATTCCTCCAACTTTGTAGTATACATAAAAATCGCTGTAGGTTCTAAGTACAAATATTGTCATAACCACCGAAAAGATAAAATAAAATAATTGAAGAATGATACTATATCTAAAAACTTTGATTTTCCAAAGTTCTGTTAAGCGCGCTTTAGATTTACTATAAAACATGTTCAATTCTATCTTATTCATTTTATTCGTTTTTTCCAGATTATTTCTTTGTTTGCTTCCTTACATATATAATAATTGCAATAAAAAATGCACCAATTAAACCTAGTGTTGAAGGTATTACATAGATGGGTAAAGATTCAAATTCAATATCAATTACAACCACATTTCCGCTTGTATATAATTTAAAAGAGCTCAAAATTCCATCGTAGTTGTAGATAGCAATTATAAATACTTTTTCTGAAGGAAACGACGGTTCTAGAAAGCCTTTACTAACTTGAACATTTATCGTAGGTAAAACGCGATTGTCAACATCATACATACTGTTTAATTTCAGTTCTCCTATATAAATACTAACTGGAATAGGTAACCAGAAGGGTACAAATGGAAAAGCAATTGGTAAATTAGATTTTGATGCATTCTGACTATAAGAAAACTCAGTAATATAATCGTAAGAGCCCCAATTATCTTCGTTTTTCCATACCCATATATTGAAAGTTGCTGATAAAGATGTAGAATTAACATTAGTCGTATTAACTTGCCATTTCATCTTTTTCCCTTGACTTAAATTTTCAAATAAACCTGTGCTACTCCAATTTTCTCCAAAAATGTTATTCATTTTATTATTATCACATACATTGCATTTCCAAACTAATTCTTCATTTGTTCTAAAACTAAATGCATAGTTTAGAGCAATTACATTTGATGCAAAGCCTATTAATGAAATTATAATAAGAAAAATACAAGCGTAAAGATTTCTGGTTCTAATATTCATGAATCTCCTCCTTTGACACTTCCCATTTTTTTAGCAATAAGATATTTGGAGATACCGTAAAAAGTTAAAAATAGAAAAAAAGTCCCTACAAAATTAAAGGGAAATAATGGATATGTAAAAAACCAGATTCCAACGAATATTAGATCAAAGAAATTGAAGAAGAATAGACTAGGTTTAATATAATTTAATAACTTCGAATGTCTTGGAAGGGTAAAAATTATAATAATCATCAATGGAGTAAGATTTAAGAGGTGATGGTTCCAAGAATCGTAATAAGTAAGAAGCATAATTAGAATGCCTATGGAATAGCCATATAAGATAGAACTTTGGGCTCTCCTTCTTAAAACAAAGATAAAAAATCCTATACCTCCAATAATTCCAACTGAGGCGACTAGAATTGTTAGTTGATTAAATGGAATATTAAAAAGAAAACAGAAATTTGTAATGAGTTTTGTTAGACTGAAAGAATAATTTAAAGCAACAGGATTGCTTCCAGTAAAATTAGTTGAGAGGAAATCTCCCCAAAGTTTAGGAAACGCAAGAAATAACACAAAATTTGATAAAACAGGTAAGAAAACTCCAACTAATCTTATAATGCTTTTTAAAAAATCGATTTTTAGCTTTCTTTTTTCCAAGTCAAAATGAAGTATTAACAGGAATGGGATTAATAAGAGCGATGTTGGTTTAATTATAATGCTAATCCCTAAAATAACACTACCAACAAACTGCCATGAATTCTTTTTGTAAAAAAGGAAAATGAATAACGATGTTAAAATAAAAAATGTAACAAATAAATTTATCTGGCCATAAACATAGTTTAAAATGTGTGGCACTCCCATTAAATAGAAACTAAGATACATTATTATTCTATTATCGTCTCTTTCGTGATCTGGACCTCGTACTATTTTAATGATTTTATACATAATCAAGCAGATTAGGATATTAAGAATAAAATTAAGCCCATTAAAAAGTATAAAAGCTAAACCGAAATTTAAGAAAGAAAACGGAATAAAAAACAATGCAGATAAAGGAAAATACCTAAAATCCCATATATAATTCGTTTGGTTATACAGATTTTCGATATCTGTGACAAAAATCCTCCCTGATTTATAAAATATGGCGAAATCATTAAATTGATAAAAAAATAGGAAAAATAAAATAGTTGACAAAGTTAAGTAAATCATTTGAGTTAAAATCGCAAAACGGAACATTTTAACTTTCCAGAACTCCTTTAACTTTCCAAATATTCGCGAGAATAAGGATAATAATGTCATTTACTATTTCTTAAATCACTCTTGTTATAAGTTTTAGAATTAGTCCATAACAATTAAATTTTTTAAATTCGAAAAAATAGTTATTATTAAATCACATAATTTGTACATCAAAGAGGTATCTGAAGAATGAAATTATTAAACACTCCGGAAGAAAGGTTTGAAGATCTTCCTGATTTTTCGTTTGAACCGCATTTTATAGAAGTTGATGGAATCAATATCCATTATTTAGATGAAGGTACCAATCAAGCAGAAGTCATTCTACTTATGCACGGTGAACCATCATGGTGTTTTTTATATAGACATATGATTCCAATACTCAACAAGGGTGGATACCGAATTCTCGCACCAGATTTAATAGGATTTGGCCGATCTGATAAACCAACTGAGCAAGTTGACCATTCTTACAAAAAGCATGTAAAATGGATGACGAAATGGGTTAAATTGCTAGATCTTCAAAATATTACTTTATTTTGCCAAGATTGGGGGTCCTTGATAGGTTTACGAATTGCTATAGAAAATCAAGAACGATTCAGTAGAATAGTTCTGTCAAATGGAGGGCTCCCAACAGGTGAGCAAAGAATGACAGAGGCTTTTTCAAATTGGAGAGAATTCTCAAGAACTGCAACCAAATTTTATGTTGGAAGGATAATACAAGGTGCTACAACCACCAAATTATCTAGAGATATTATTAATGCTTACAACGCACCGTTTCCCGATGAAACTTTTAAAGCGGGAGCTCGTATCTTGCCGTCATTGGTACCTATTAGTAAAGATGATCCAGAACACGAACCTAATAAAAAAGCTATAGAACAGTTTGGAAAATGGGAGAAACCATTTTTAACAGCATTTTCCGATGGGGATCCAATTACACGAGGAGGGGATAGATTTTGGCAAGAAAACGTACCCGGCGCTCAAGGCCAAGAACATACCACAATAAAAAACGCGGGACATTTTGTTCAAGAAGATAAGGGTCCTGAACTAGCACATCTTATTATTGAATTTATCAATAATAACCCATAATCTTATCATATTCGAAGGTTTAACTTATAAAATCTAAAATTAATTATTTTTTACTACAATTCAAACTTAGAATAGAATGATAAACTATTATAAACCGTACGATCTAAATACTTAATTAAGTGACTAATTGGTTAAAAAATAGTTGAACTATAATGAAAAGGAGTAATGAATTTAAATGGAAGTAGAACGGGTTTATTTGAAAATTGGTAACACAAAATTAATAAGCTTCAAGAAACTAAAAGATGGCAGGATTATAGGCACGGGTATTTTAAATCCTTTTATTGATAAATTACGGTTATTCACAATGCTCTATTTACAGTCAAAACTCTATAGGAATTATAACAATCTTGCGAGATATAAAGGGATGATGGTTACAAACACTTTTGCACCTCCAGTAGGGAGTCGGGCTCAGTTACGTGCTCTTAAAGGAATGATTAAAACTCAAATACTCGGAAAACCTTCTCCGATTGCAATGACTTTTGCTGTAACCTATGATTGTATGTGCAAATGTGTTCATTGTAGTGCTGGAAAGCATTTCAGAGAGGGTGCACAAGAACTCACCACCGTGGAAGCTAAAAATCTTATAGATCAAGCCCAAAAACTAGGCATAGCTATAATTGCTTTCACTGGAGGAGAACCCTTAATACGGGAGGACCTTTTCGAGTTAATCTCTTATGTTAATAAGAAAAAAACAATGCCTATTATGTTTACCAATGGATTATTGCTCACAGACGAAAATGTGGATAAATTAGTTGATGCAGGGCTCTATTCAATTTTTGTAAGCATTGACAGTCCCATTCCAGAAGAACATAATAAACTTAGAGGAATGCCAGGACTTTTTGAAAGTGCTATTAAAGGAATACAGAGATTAAAATCGAAGGGTGTAATGGTAGGTCTTTCTTCCTATGCGACTCGTTCAGCTACCGAAAAAGGAATGTATAAAAAAATACACGAATTAGGGAAAGAATTAGGAGTTCATAATATAATTCTTTTTGATGGTGTACCTACAGGGAATATGTTAAAAGACACCAGTGAACTATTAACGCAAAAGTTGCACGAAGAGATTCATGCTTATTCTTCTAATGTTTTTAAACATAAAATTATTCCTCCGCTTTCCTCTCAAGCATGGCAGAATTCTGTAGAAGGTGTTATGTCTGGAATTGGTTGCCTTGCTGCGAATATCCAATGCTATGCCTCAGCTTATGGAGATATTGCTCCCTGTGATTTTACTCCAATTTCTTTTGGTAATATTCGCGAGCAATCTTTAAAGAAGATTTGGAAATCCATGATCTATCATCCAGCATACGATCATAGAAGTCCTTTCTGTAGAATGCAGAATCCTGAATTCCGTCGTTCCTATATCGATCCGATCCCTGAAGACGCTAAACTCCCCTACCCGATAGAAAAGCTTCCCCGCGTAGATTATCGGCCTTGGACCAAATAACACTGGATGTAATGAAATCATTATTTTTTTAAATCATTAATTCAGAAAAAAGATAAATTACTGAATAAATTCAATTTCATAATTGCTAAAAAAAGATAATAAAAATGTCATTCATCAAAAAAAGTGAAGAGAAACCAGTGTTTGGAGTAGTAGTTAGTAATAGAGACGTTTTCCCAGACGATCTTGCTAAACAAGGGCGATCAGAAATTATTAGTGTAATGAAAGAATTAGGGTATGAATGCATTGTTCTAAATGAAAATGACACAAAATTTGGAGTAGTAGAAACTTATTCTGATGCAAAAAAATGTGCTGAACTTTTTAAGAAAAACAAGGAACATATAATAGGTATCATAGTAATTTTACCAAATTTCGGAGACGAAAAAGGGGTGGTAAATACTGTAAAACTATCAGAATTGAACGTACCAATCCTAATTCAAGCGTCTTCAGACGAAATTGAAAAAATGGGAAGAAAATTTAGAAGAGATGCCTTTTGCGGAAAAATATCCGTATGTAGCGTATTGTACCAACATGGAATTCCATTTACTTTAACTGAAACGCATACTTGCCCTATTTCATCTAAACAATTTAAAGTTGATATACTTAAATTCGCGGGGGTATGTAAAATTGTAAAAAAACTTAAAAATGTAAGATTTGGACAGATTGGTACCCGACCCAACGCTTTTGAAACCGTTAGATACAGCGAAAAGATTTTGGAATTTCACGGCATAACCATAGAACCAATTGATTTATCTGAAATATTTGGAGAAATTCGCAAGTTGGACGATGCCGATTCAAAAGTAAAAGAAAAAATTGAATTCATAAAAAATTATACACCAACTACATCGTTTCCAGAAGAAGGATTACTAAAATTAGCAAAATTGGCAGTTGTTGTAGAAAAATGGGTCTTAGAAAATGAATTAGATGGATTCGCATTCCAATGCTGGCCTTCTATTCAAGAAAATTTCGGAATTGTACCATGCGCCATCATGAGTATGTTTAGCGAAGGATTAATTCCCGCTGCTTGCGAAGTGGATATTTCGGGATTAATTGGCATGTATATTTTACAACTAGCTACCGGTACGCCCTCAGCAATTTTAGATTGGAATAACAATTATGGTGATGATCCGAACAAAATGGTACTATTTCACTGTAGTAATTTACCCAAATCGTTCTTTCAAGATACCAAAATGACCGTCCATCCTATAATGGCAGAATTTGATGGCGAGGAAAATACATTTGGCGCGATTCAGGGAAAAATTAAGACAAAACCTTGTACAATGCTCAGAATAGAGACTGACGATATTTTTGGAGAAATAAAAGCAGTTGTTGTAGGTGGAAAGTTTACTGATGATCCTCTTGATACATATGGAGGATATGGTGTTGTTGAGATTTCAAATTTGCAAGAATTACTGAAGAAATTATGTCGTAGTGGATTTGCTCATCATGTAGCTGTTTCCCTCAATGAAGTTGGTGATATTGTATATGAAGCTCTTTCAAATTATCTTGGATGGAATATAATTTATCCAAAGTGAAGATATAAAAAACGCTATAATTTTCTTTTAATGAAATTAGAATGATTTATATCTCCATGATTTCTGCAATTTAGACAACTGGGATATTTTTCTATAAAAGTTAATCTAATTTTTTTATATCTTAATTTTAAGAGCTTTTGCTTGCCTTCTTCTCATCAAATTTGATGTTAATTTTTCTATCTTTAAAGTTTATTCACTACAAAAAATATATTAATAGACTTTTGATAGTATTTAATATTGACATAGAAGGTGATCCATTAAATGCTAAAAATATTTTTAAGCTCTACTTTTCGCGATTTAGAAGATGCCCGAAGCAAAATCCTTAAGAAATTAGATTCCGTATTTAAAGGAGTTGGGATGGAAGAATTTATTCCAGATGGCAATACTTCTCATAAGATCTGTATTGCTGACTTAAAAAAGAGCGATGTTGTAATCTTCCTAATCTCTCCTTATTATGGTTCTGCAATTGATGTTTGTGAGTTAAAAGAAGAATGTAAAGCAGAATGCCCTATGAAAACAGGAGAAGGCCGTATTTCTTATACGCATTGTGAATATAAAACTACGATAGCAGATGGAATTCCACATCAAACTTATTTGGTTGAAAAAGGTTGGGATACTCCAGATATACAGAAGAAAATATTGCAATTTAGAAATGAACTTGGAAAGGAAATGTGGAAAGGAGTTAACATTGATGACCCTAATTTGGTAAAGTTGATATGTGGAAATTTAGCGAATAAAGTAACTGATTGGTACAAGAATAAAAGATTACACTTTGATAAGTTTTGCAACAGAGTAGAGGAGTTAGAGGAATTAATAAAAAATATAGATGGGAAGGTAGAAGTGTATGGGGTTGGAGGAGTAGGAAAAACGACCCTAATTCAAGTGGCTTTACTTATTCAGAAATTAAAGGGTAAAAAGATAATATCTATTGGTATACCAAATGCCTATGCGAGTGGGTCAGGTTTTGAAGATTTTAGGACTAAATGTAAGAACGATCAGTACGAAGCAGAATCTAGAGGATTAATTACCCTATATGATGTTATTTATGCGCTTGACAAGGCAAATCTATTATCGGATGCTGAAGAAGTAAAAATGCACTCCATAAAAGAAATTATAGAAATTTTATCAAACTTCATAAGAAGTGACGACCAAATTATTCTATTTATTGACGACTTTCATTTAGCAAGCAAAAATTTGATTCAGCTTGTAAAATCAATAGATAATATAGTTTTTTCTTCTCGAAGGAATACCTTTATAGCTAGAAAAGAAATTTGTTTAACAGGGATTGATGAAAAAGATAGAGAAGATCTTATTGATGTATTTTCAACCTTAGAACTTCCTAGTAAAGCAAAAGAATCAATTAAACAAATTGCGGAGGGCCATCCGGTCTCAACTGAACTATTAGTAAAAAATTATCAGAGAATTGATTTTGAGAAAATTAAAGATTTTAATCTTGAAGATGCCAACGAAGACCAAGTTGAGGATTTTTATGAACGGGTAATTGAAGAAATATTCACTTCCAATAAAATATCATTAAACTTACTTAAGGATTTGGCCGTATTAAATCCACATTTACCCACTAACATTCATAGAGCTTGTATTGAAGAATCTTATAATATTGATAATTTTGGGAGTTTTTTCAATGATTTAGTAGATAGAGCAATGTTAAAAAAAAAATACGAAAAAGAAGGGACATATGAGTTTTATTTTAAGCATATCCAGGATTATTTAGATAGTAAGGCAGTTAAAGAAAACCATGTGCAAATGATTAAATATTATGAGAAAAAAAAGGAAATAATCGGAGACAATATTGATGATACTGTAGAGATTCTATACCATAAAGTAAAATCTAATCCTTCCGAAATAATTGCTAATGAATTTATTAAAGTATATAAGAAAGTGAGACCTATTCATTACGGTTTTAAAAGATTAATTAATGTAGGGGAAGAATTAAAAATCTCTCTTAAAGAGAATAATAAAGCTCTTATTCTCAAATATCTTGGTAATTTGTATTTAACTCTAAAAAGATTTGAGGAGGCAGAAGTTAGATACCATGAATCATTAAATTATATCATCCCTTTAGAGCAAAAAGACTTTAGTTTTTACTTACTTGAAAACGCAAATATAAAGTCTAACCTTGGGCAATTATATTATCAATTGAATAAGCTTTCTGATTCTGAATTGGTCTATAATGAAGCTTTAGAGTCATATGAAAAGTTAGCAGAAAAGGAACCCGAAAAACACTTAGGTAATGTTGCTGATACTCACCATTCTCTTGGGACAATTTATTGGAAATTGAAGAAATTCGGTAAAGCTGAGAACATGTATGTTGAAGCGTTAAAAGTAAAGAAATCATTAGCACAACGAAGTCCTGAAGCATTTTTACCTAAAGTTGCTATAACTCTTAACAATCTGGGGATATTATATGATGATTTAGGACGATTTGAAGAAGCGGAAGAGGCATATATTGATGCATTAAAAATAGAAAAACAAATGGTAAAACAGCGTCCTGAAGTATATTTACCGTCCGTTGCGACGCTTCAGAATAATATTGGAGCATTGTATAGGAAATTAAAGAAATATGAGAAGGCAGAAGAAAAATATCAAGAAGCATTAAACACGAGGAGGGAGTTAGCAGAAAGAAGTCCTGAAACTTACTCACCTAAAGTTGCTGTAACTCTTAATAACCTTGGAATATTATATAGTGATTTAGGAAGATTTAAAGAAGCAGAAGAGATTTACCATGAGGCATTAGAAATAGAAAAGGAATTAGCAGAAAAAAGTCCTGAAGCATATTTACATCTTGTTGCCAATACGCAGAACAATCTTGGAATAGTTTATCAGAATTTAAAGATGTTTGAAGAAGCGGAGGAGATGTATCTTGCTGCATTAAGAGAAAGAATTAAATTAGCAGAACAGAATCCTAAAGTATTTTTACAGGACGTTATTACTACTCAGAATGACCTTGGAACATTGTATCAGAAGCTTAAAAGATTTGAGGAAGCTAATGAGATGTATCTTAATGCACTAGAAGGGAAGAAGAAAATAGGGTGACAAATTATATTAAAAACTATATTTCTTCTATTTTCTTTTTATTTTCAAATCTTTTTCAAAAAAGCCAGATGATATTAAATTCTTTTTTTGTTCATCAAAATGAGTATATATTTCAATAGGCTCAATCTTTTTTACTGGGTCAATTAATTTTTTTCTATAATTAATTATTCTCTTCCGAGTTAAGTAGATTGAGTATTTCGATGCATCACATCCTATCCACCTTCTATTTAATTTATCTGCAACCATTAAAGTAGTTCCAGAACCACAGAAAAAATCTGCTACTATGTCTCCCTTGTTGCTGCCAATTTTAATTATCCTTTCAAGCAAGTCATGGTGTTTTTGGGTAGGAAACCCTGTCCACTCCTTTGAAGCAGGTTGCATGCATGGTATTTTCCAGACATCGTCTAATTTTTTGTCTGTCACAGTTCGATAGATTACGTGACCGTTTTCATCCTTAGCATTTTTCAATACCCCATTTACCATTTCACGTTTAAGCTGTTTAATTGGCTTTTTACGGGGGATTCTTTCTTCATTAAAAGTAAAATCTGATGATTTAGAATAAACCAAAATATTATCGTGTGCCCGTGGAAGATTTTTTTTTCCAGCAGAATATTTATTATAATAGTACCAGATAATTTCATTTATGAATCGATTCTTTCCAAAAATTTCGTCTAAAATTAATTTAATATAATGACTTGCGTGCCAATCTAAATGAATAAAAATTAAACCCTTTTTAGATAACAATTTCTTAAAAATAACAAGCCTTTCATATAACATTTGTAAATACGAGTCTATGTCCTTATTCCAACAATCAAAATAAGCTATTGAATCGTATTTAGTGTCTCCTTCTAAAATGCTTATGTTGTAATTGGATCCAGAAAAGAAAGGGGGGTCGATGTAAATTAAATCAATTTTTTCTTCAAAATTATTTAGTAAGTGATAAGATACATTTAAACAATCGCCCCAAAATAACAAGTTTTTCCAACCTTGCTTGTTAATCGCCTCATTATTTTGAAAAATCACTTCAATTTTTTTATAATAATCTCGATATGTTGTTTTTAACTTAGAAATATTTTTTAAGAAGTCCTTTTTGTTTTCCCAGATTAGCTTTACCATTAGTAATCATTAATTTAGGGTTAAAACGAATCATTTAGAAGTTAAATTTTGAAGCTTTTAAAAAATAAAACAAGATGATTTTTTAATCTTAATTTTCTGCGAGAATATCTTCCAATTCTTTATCAGAAAGAAAACCTTTATGAGCCATGACCTCCCTAATTCTTTCAACAATTTGAGGTGCACCTTTTGCTTCTTCAATATAATCCTCTAAAGAGGTAACTTTGAGTCTAATCGCATCTATTTCTTTATTCTTTGCCTCGATTTCGTTCTTACCTTTAATAATTTCGGCTTCTTTACTGTTTACTTGTTCCGTTAACTCGTTTTTTAAACTCTCTATCTCAATATATTTATCAGAAATCGTTTGTTGAAGATCTTTTTTAACTCCTTCAAGCTCTCTTTCTCTTTGTTCATAATTTTCTTTAAGAACACTTACTTGAGGTTCTAATTCCTCTAATTTATCTTTAACGCTATTATAATCGTTCTTAAGATCTGAATGTTCTTTCTTTAGGCGTTCTAATTCTGGACTAATTTTGCTATTTTCTTCCTTTGTTGCTGTTAACTCGCTTTTAACAGAAGATAATTCATTCGTTGCGTTGCTTAATTCAGTTTCAGTTTTTGATAATTCTGTTTTAGTTTGACTTAGCTCTTTAGATATATTATCAACATTTTGTTCTCTTTGCTTTAATTGTTGTTCTAAATCTTCAATTTTTGCTCTAAGATCTAATAAAAAACGTCCCTCAATAGGTTGTTTTTTATCAGGTCTCTCGTTTGCTTTAGACCAATCTATCGAAATGGTTCTTACACCTTCATTTATTTTCTTTTTATTTCGTTATTTTATAATAATATTTTTACGTTGTACCATATATAATTTTTTCAAATTATTTATTTGCTCGTATATCATCAAACTTCATAAGTTATTTTGAAAATGTTCTATTAAAGTCCGTTTTTTTATAGAATCTGAATGTTTAAAATCACTCAAATTCTTTAAAAATCTTATCGAGTTCACGGTCACTAAGAAACCCTTTATGGACCATTGTATCTCTAATTTGTTCCAAAATTTTGGGCGATGATCTCACTTCTGTAAGCTTGCTTTCAAGTGAATTTATCTTGTTAATTAATTCTTCCGATTCAATTTGATTTGCTTTTATGTTTTCATTAAGGTTATCTATCTCTCTTTTAATTTTTGCCATATCCTCTTTATGGTTTTCTATCGCTCTATCCTTAAATTTTATACTTTGCTCCATCTCACTATTTTTTTCTAAAGTAAATTTTAACTCACTTTGTAAGTTTGTAATTGTATCGTTAGCTTCTTTTACCTTCTTTTCAAGCTCTTCAAGTTTTGGCTTTAATCGAGTTAATTCTATATCGGTACTTAGTTTATTTTCAGATATGTTATCTAAATTCTTTTTAGCTGATGAAAATTTTTCGCTAATTTTGACTAAACTCTTTTCCCTACCGGTTAGTTTATTATGAGTTTCTTTTAATTTCTCTTCAGTTTTCCTAAAATCTTCGTTTAGTTTTGTTAATTCTCCTTCTAACTTCTTAAAGTTTGCCCGTAACTCTAATAAAACTCTTCCTTCTATTTTTTGGACCTTTTCTGGTGTTAATTCAGCGCGTTTCCAATTAATACTTATTTCCGCCCACCTTTTATCTTTAATTTTAATATTTTTTATTTCTAATTTGTTTATTCGATTCTAAAGTTTTTATCAAGAATTTCTGTTTATATAAAATAAATCTCCTTTTCTTTTATTAAACTTTTCTAAGCTATTAATTTTTTATAAAGGTTATTTATTTTACTGAATATACTTATTCAATAAAACGACACCATTAGAAAATTATTGAGGAATTCTATTAGTGATTCTGGATGGTTAAAATTGATATAGGATGCGCAGGATGGGATTATAATGACTGGATAGGGGTATTTTATCCTAAACTGCTCGAAAGATATAACCATTTAGAGTTCTACACAAAATTTTTTGATGTAATTGAGATTAATTCCACTTTTTATAATATTCCTAAAAAATCGACCGTGCTTAACTGGTATAATCAAGTACCCCCGGATTTTAAGTTCGTAGTTAAAGTCTGGAAGAAAATTACCCATAATTTAAATGATCCTGATCTCGATTATACAATTTCTCAATTCTTCAATAATCTAACCCCTTTGCAAGAGAAAGCTATTGCGTTTCTATTACAATTTCCTCCGTGGTTTAAATTCACGGAAAAACACTTAAACCAACTAAAAAAGTTATCCAAGGAGCTTCCTCCTAAGAACATATATGTAATAGAATTACGCGACAATTCTTGGTTTAAAGAAGAAATATTTTCTGAGATTATTGATGGTTCAAAATTCGTTTTAGGGACAACTTACATGCCAGGAATAAAAGCTTACTATGCACCAAATCAAAGTAAATATTATATTCGCCTTATTGGTGACCGTGAACTAACGGTGTTTAACAGAATTCAAAGAACTCAACAAGATAGGTTAAATGATCTCGTTAGAAATCTTCAGATAATTAAGAAAATGCCGAATATTTATGAAATTTTCATTATCGTTAACAACCACTTTCAAGGAAATGCTCCCGAATCAGTAAACTTATTAAAGAAGAGATTAAATTTATCTTTAAAAGAGTTCAATCAACAGAAGAAATTATCAGATTACATTTAAGGATTAGTTAGCAAGTATAAAAGATTTAATATTTAAATAGCTTTTTTAAAAATATTGAAAAGAATGAATGAAAAAAAAGTATATAAAATTATTTCTTTAAGTAGTGGTTCAGCAGGATTGAGCAGTTTATTTTCAAAAAATTGCATTAAATTTGATTCTATTAGTCCTTTTGAAAGTCCTTATCACATTGGAATAGATTATTATTCTAAAGATATAAAGCTTCTAAGTGGGCTACATGTGACGCTTCATTTCTGGAAAATATTTTTCCAAGCTCGATTTAACTTTTTTTTGGAAGAGCTCGTTAAAGACTCGGATGCGGGTTTATTGATGTTTGATATAACGAGTAAAAATTCGTTATACAATATTGAAATGTATATTTCAGTTTTCCGTGGGCACGATCCCTCACTACCAATAATCCTTTTAGGAAACAAAGTGGATTTAATGGTTAAAAGACTTATTGAGCAAGAATATGTTGAAAAGTATTTATCGAGAAATAATATTACCCGATATTACGAAATATCTGTAAAAGAAGATATTAATAAGAATATTGAAGCAATATTTTCTGATTTAGCACATCTAGTTTTTAATAGAGCTCAATAAGAGCTCGCAGATTTCATCAATCGATTTCATCATATTATCGTCATTATGTTATTGAAATGACCTTTTTCAGGATCAAATCTCATATTTCAGATATGAAAAAAATAAAAATATTATAAAAAAAAAAGGAGAATTTTAAAGTATATTTGCGAATATGCTTATCCCGAAACCCCATAGTAAAATACCTTGAACTATTCCAAAGACCCCTATAACGAGCGCAACGGGAGGCCATGAAAGGAATTTTGAAATTGCTTGGAGCACCCCAATGTAAAATTTGGCAGTAAGAGCGACTATTGCTGCAACGACAATTAAGACAATAATGAGTAATAATTTTGGATTTATCAATTCAGCAATTATTACTTCCCATCCAGGAGGAATCAATGCAGCTAAGATTGCTGCTGCTGCTGTACCTGCTAATAATCCTATTATGCTTGCGAGTGGCAAGTCATTTATAGGTTTAAAAAACATCGCAATGCCAACAACAATCAAAAATATACATGTAAAGTGATCAGCACTATTCGCTGTAATACCACGGTATTCAAAGCTTGGGGGGATATTTAAGATTAAACCCATAGATCCTGCCCAAATATCAAGGATTCCAATAATAACACCAGAATATGAGATTATTCTTAAGGCTATTTTCAAGAGTGTGGAAAGAGTAGAGCTTTTATCCGATTTTCTTTTGAAGAACGATCCCCTACGTACCAATTCGAACCCAAACCAGGACATAGCAACAATTCCGCTTAAGAGAACAAAGATTCCAGCTGATTCTGAAACCCAAGTAAGGAAAGCTTCTACATAAGGCCAATAATCAGTTTGTAATAACAAATATATCACATCAAAATTAGGTAAATTTTAATTATTAGATCGAGTCTACTTTTAAATATGTTTCTTTATAGTGATTCGATCTTACATATTATAAAATTTTAAATATTTGAAGTCTATCTTTTTTGTATGGATACTATCGAAAACTTAAAGAAATTAGGATTAAAAGAAAATCGAAAATATTTAATTCTAATAATTTGGCTTCTTGTAAATATCACAATAATTCAACTCCCTTTTGAATTCTCGGTCCAGATTTTTGGTATTTGGGTGGATTTATTAGATTTAATCGGTATTATAACCTATGTCCCTTTTCTAACGTTCTTAGCCTTTACATTTTTATATTCGCTTATTGCTAAAAAAGATATAAAAGAAGTTACTTTCGGGAAAATATTGTTAATTTTCTTTTTGACCCTTCCGTTAATGTTTTTCTTGATCCCTATTATTGTTGGAATTTTTTTATTCTCTATATTTTCTTACATTTTCTTTACGTCATGGTTCATATTATATGGAGCTTATCTTTCAAGCAAAAGATTAGACGATAGCCTTAAAAGGCGCGTTCATAGCTCATTTTACAGAGTCATTCAATTCTTTGGTGGTTCTATCCTTTCAATCGTTCTTTTAACTGCTTACCTATTCGGAGCACAAATTATTGGGGATTTAATAGGTTTAACATTTACTCAAGATGTGTACGATACTTTAAACTACGTCGTAATTTTTATCGGGATTATTGTATTAATTTTTATAATCGTCGGAATCGTCTTCATGTTTAAAAAAATTTTTAACGCTTGGTTAGGGATGTTTTCGCTATCAGTGGTAATTTATACTTTTTATTTGCTAGTTAAGATTTTTTTAGCTTTAAGAAGCACAGGTGGAGAAGAGACTTCATTTACAACTCAAATTATAATGCTTATTGTTGACTTATTTATATTACTTTATTCAGTTAGCACCTTAATGGGATCACAAGCAGAGCTACTTAGTAAAAAAATCCGAATTAAGCGGATCGGTGTTGACTCAGTTTTAATATGGTTGGTGTTTTCAAAGGTAGCTTACGAGTTTATTCATAATTATCCATTTGCGTTATTTAGTGGTTTCGCATATGTTGATTACATAAGTGTTTTGGATCAGGATGTTATTAATCTGGGTAAAAATTACGGAGTTCTCTTTTTCTTTTTAATTCTTTTAGTAACTTTGGGATTTTATCAAATAACAAAATATAATCTTAACGAGAGGAAGTTTAAAGATAAAGTTGATCAAGAGGTTAAAGATTTATTAAGCCCCGTAGAATTTATCGAACAAGTGAAAGAACCCCTCCATGCTCCTGAGCCCACAGATGCGCAAGAATATGATGAATTAAATTCAGAAGATATAAAAGAATAAAAATTAAACCTTTTTCCTAACTATTTTTTTCTATTTCAAGTTTTAAAGAATAGAAATTACAAAATCTTAAGAGATTAATCCTTTAATAAGTAGTTTTATTAACCAGTAAATCAAAACAATTCATACTTATATTAATGAGTGTCATCTTTAATGAGTGAAAGTGAGAATCTAATTGATAAGGAATTATTTCTCGAAAAGTTTGAAAAAATGTCGTTAAAACTTGAACAATTAACACTTGAAATCTCGAAAATGAAAGCAAAATTAGATAAGACTAACAAGATTAACAGGAGTTTCGGATTGGAGGCATTAAGAAATTCCAAACCATTAACATTTGCCAAAGAGATTTATGGGATAAGAAGCCCTACAAAGAGATACATTTTATCTATTAGAACTGTGTCGGAATTATGGAAAGGCCGTAAAAATGATTTTCTAATTGCTATTAGACAATAAGAAAAAGAGACACACATGGATATTAAAGCATTGGGAATTAGAATACCGATTGATGACATGAAGAACCTTACCACTTTAGCAAGAGAAATCCTTTCAATGCTCTATATTTCTAGTGAGTTAAAGGGCATAGAAATTACAGAAATTTTGAGAGAAATCATATCTCAGATCAATAAAGATGGACAATCTATGGTTCGCGAAATAAAGCAAAATATGATGCTTCAATAAGAGTTCAAATCGATTATTATATTTAATATCAATCAAATTTTAGCTATTAATTACTTTTTTCTGATGAGGTATATATTTACCACTTCGCTATTTAATTCTTCAATTATAATATCTTTTCGACTAACAAAGTCTCTCGGATCTATATAATCAATTTTAAATCCATATTTTTTAAAATCCTCTTCAATTTGCTTTTTAGTCCATTCGATAATAACAATAACACCATCATTCTTGAGAACTCTTACACATTCATTGAGAGCCAATTCTCTATTGTTTACATGTTGGAGTGTATCGTATAAAAAAATACCATCAAATGACCGACTGACAAATGAAAGGTTTTGAATGTCGAAATTTTGATACTGTATTTTATCTTCCACTCCAAGATTTTTTGCAGATTTTCTCCAATCATTCCAAAGCTCACCATTATTTTCTTCATGATGGTGACCATGTTGATCCTCTCCATCTCTTTCAGGATCCACCTCTGGTTCACCAGTTAAGACATGAAATCCATTGAGCGCGAGTAAAATTGACATGGCCCCCATACCTGTTCCAATATCTAAAATCTTGGAATCTTTTTCAAGATTTAAATTAATGATAATCTCATTAATAAAATCTACATCAGTGGCAAATTCGCGAAAGTTCTTCTTATATTTTGTTAAGTCTATCATTTTTAGCAAATATGAAAAATAAGAAGTATTTATTAAATTAAGGATGATAAAAAATAATAATTTATAATAGATACTCTAATTATTCTGAGGAACTCTTGTGCGTTTTTTCAATTGTATCTTTTCGAGGACAAAATGACTTATCAGATAGCAAAGGATGACCGTTAAAGGAAATACTATAGCTAGTTTTACAACCGGATAGAGGGGTAAGAATGCAAATACAAGGGATACAGAAACAAGGACGATTGGATGAATAAGGTACATATAAAACGCGCTAGAAGCAAGGTTATGTAGTATTTTTCCTTGATAGTTGAATTTGGCGTAAAATATCTTAAGTAATACAAAAATCATTCCCATAGCAATGACATTCTCAACCACTGTAAATATAAGAGCACCCCAAGTGGCCCCTCCTAAGAAAATACTAAGATCTGAATCAAATCCCAGAAAATTAATTACATAGAGATTGAGTAATATAAAAGCAGCTAATATTGTAATAGTCCAGACTTTAACGTGACGTCTAGTCATCTTTCCGATCCAATTATATCGAACAGCGATAATACCAACGCTGAACATCATGAGATATGGAATGAAAAAACCGAATGGTATTCCTAGCGGAAATCTGTCTATGGGAGAGACTAAGCGAACTAAAAAAGTAAGAAATCCTAAGCTAATTGCTAAAAGGAGTAAATAGAAAAATTTTGGGATTGGTAATTCCTTTGGGATGCGACGTTGTATAGAGTCAATCTTTGTTATCTGCCGCCAAAGAGTATAAACAGCAGTAAAAATTAATAAAACATAGAGAAACCACATAGGACCCGTTCTTGTGAGAAAGCCTATGAATGCTTCCAGTGATTGGAATTGACTTAAATAGTAATCTAGAAAAGACCCTTGCGGTGTTGGGAAGGTGCCATAATTATTAATTCCTAAAGCATATGGTATATAACCCAAAATTGGATTAACTAACAGAATATACAATAAGAGAGGGATACCAAGACGAAGAAGTCGTTCTTTCCAGAAGGAACGAACACCTTTTCGATCATAACTTTTCGGAGTAAAATAACCACCCATTAAAAAGAATAATCCCATGAGTGAGGCTTGAAAAATTCCTCCAATTGATGTTAAAGTTATAAAGAATATAAGACTGGCAAGATCATTAGGAGGAGCCTCAATATAATACCACCCACCCGACCCACCATAAGTGACCCTCACGTGCTGGAATATTACGAGAATTGTAAATAAAATTTTTATATTATCAAGAAAGAGGAACCTTGGTTTCTTAGATTCTGCATTCAATGGAATTATTCACCTTTAATTAATCTAATTTCTTCATTATTTAATATAAAAGTGATCATCTTTTTAGATTTAAAACTCTTAGCTGTTCTAAACTATTGATAACTCAAAACTTAAAACTTAAAAATAATTAGAGAGAAGTAATTTTAAAGTAGTGAATAATGATAGACATGAAAGTATTGATGCTATATTTCTCATTGGGCGGACGAACAAAAAAAGTTGCTGAATGCATCTCAGAAAAACTTAATAACTCAGATGTATGTATTGAACAATTAGAATATACTAAGAAAAAGAGAGATTTTCTATCAGAACAAAATGAAATAATGAAAGGTGACCTTTCAAGTTTTAAATATAATAAGGATATTAAAGATCTTACCTCTTATGGTCTCATATTTTTAGGGTTTCCTACCCACGGGGGTCGTCCTGCAACAATATTTAACGGATATTTAGAACACGCTCAAAATATTAAAGGAAAAGATTTTATTGTTTTTAATACTTGTAGATTTTCAATAGGGAAAACCTTTGAAATAATGCAAACCGGAATCGAACAGAAAGGAGGTTCAGTGGTAAAAAAACGAGCGTTCAAGGGTTTTTTCAAGATTAAAATGTCCAAAGTTGATAAATTCGTTGAAGAACTTAATCGAGAATTCATGTAATCAAAGTAGAAACCAACTTTAAATTACCTTGAATTTTCGTGAAACAGAAGTTTCACGATGTGAATTTATTAT
>Ga0114930_10001097_pt1 | contig 26706 bp, 27 predicted proteins | sample AnhtaG_FD_87300 | JGI IMG/M metagenome (GOLD analysis project Ga0114930, IMG submission 87300) | Deep subsurface microbial communities from Anholt, Denmark to uncover new lineages of life (NeLLi) - Anholt_01485 metaG | ecosystem: Environmental > Aquatic > Marine > Oceanic > Sediment | place... | reverse complement strand
GCCAGTTATAGACATAGTTAATGTTCCGACTATCAATAAACCAGCACCTACCCATATTATATAATGATTTAGGACCCAAGCACCATAAGATAATGTTATAACGCCAATCGGAGTAACCACTAAGACATATTGATAAAGCTTGCCTGACATTTTACTCGTGCGGAAGGCGACCAACATAACCATAGCTGCTGATTGAGCGAGCTGTATGTGAAGGTGACCAACTATCATGTCTTGGACGATATCGTGATGGCCCCCGAAAGTTATACCTTTTCTAATGATTGCTTCTGCCAAGAACGCGATAGGATCCCGACCCAGGCCCCAAATAGTACCTGTAAAGTTTTCAATAGCGGAGAGAGCTCCATAGATTGCCGAAACCATAATGCATATTGCTAGAACGCAAAGGTTGAAGTATTCTAGGTTTAGACCACGAAAAGTGCTTCCTCTTGGATTATGTTTTGGAAATCTACCTTTCACTGGCCAAGCTGAAATAAGAAATACTATTCCACCGATAAAACACAGCAGCAAACCAAAAGTGAAAAGCTCGTGCCAGAGTCTATACCGTGTATAGGCAAAAAGCATTCCGTTTATACCTACAAGAAACGCACTAGGTATTAAAAGAATTTTTAAAGTTGGAAGCAACTTTGGACGGACTTCGTAGTGTTCTAATATCCAGAATACATTCGCTATAAAAAAGGGTAGCGCTAACGAGTGATAAATCATGACAAGTCGAGCAGTTCTTGATATTATATCGTCGTTAAGGAGGAAAGGTAAGATCTGCTCCCCACCAAGTAAGACCAACAAAGGTTCGGAAAAAAGGAGGTACCAAATAACTTGAATAAATACGAATATGAACAAGATGAAATGTATCTTCTTAAAACTCGATTCTTTTTCAGGTTTCATCTCCTGCGTTTCCATTGAGGACTCTTCACCAGTTCGCATTGGGACTGTTTCTGTTTCTATTTCTATTTTTAACACCTTTATTTATAATTTAAAAAAATATTTTTTTACTAAATAAATTAACATTGATTAATATATCTTTTGTTTAAGTAATTTTCCTTAAACCCTACACTTAAGAATAAGAAATTAAGAAAATAACTTTTATTAAAAGTTTATTTGGAAAATTTTCTAATTTTTTTTTTTAACAGTAATTAATTAAAAAACAACAAAAAATTAAAAAAAAAAGATTTTTTTTATTATTAAATGCGTTTAGATTGCTCTTTCTTTATGCTCTTTCCTCAAATTCTATTCCAGGAATATCGAAATTCCATTTCGCTGGGATTAGCGTTCCAAAGGCGAAGCATATACCAGAAAGTAACAGAAATACTGAGAAGAGCGCCATTATTACGAATCTATAATCGATCGGCGTGACTGGAACAACATCAGTCACCACTAAAGCCATAAGTATTCCAACGATTCCGAATAGAATACCTCCGATTGTCATAAGCAAAGCTGGCCACCTGGTTTGTTTCTTAATCACTGTTATTAGTGGAAGTACAACGATTAATAGCCCACTAGGTATGTGTAGAACCATTACCAGAATTGATGGGATCAAGGCCGCTGCGGGGTCTATGGCTGCTGCATCTGCGATCCAAAAGAATGGATCGAATTTAAACAAGGCTATCAGAATTCCCATTATTAGGACAAAGAGAGCGAAGAGGTTCCCGATTATTTTTTTGTCTTCAAAGACTGCCATAAGAAGTCCAGCAGCGAGGAGTCCAGGAATAAACCCTAACATTAAAGCCATAACTGGCCCGAGCATAATTGAATAATCACCAGAAGCTATAACTTGATGAAAGGCGATCCACATGACACTAAAGGACGCGCCCCATAGCAAGTGATGTCTCTTCCTCGTTTGAATGTAACTCATAATCAAGAGAAATGCCCAGATTATGCCGATAATCGCAGTTATCCAGAGAAATGTTTCTGCATATCTTTGTTCCCCTACATCAAAAGGACTTGCGGGTCCTGATGGGGGTTGAAATAATACCATTTTTTTATATCACTTTTTTTTGTTATATGTTTTTTTTATTATTATTTAACTTTAATTAAATAATAGTTACTAATTGAAGTGTGGTAATATAATAAGTTTGGGATTGAAACTCCACATGTAATGTATTATTATTCATAATAAGAATAAATCTTTAAATAGAAGATCACATCCTAATATATAATCAATAGATTTTATTTCTATTCGATATAAAAACTTTATAAAAAAAATATTGGTGTTAAAAACGAAAATAAAAAGATATGAATTTGGAGTTAATGTTCTTGTATTAATTCTCTTTGCTATCACAGCGGCCGTTTCACTAATAAGCGCCTATGGAGCAGCTTGTGTCGCATGGGATCCAACCTACTGGGCAAGGGTAATGTACGGCCCTTCTCCACCGTTTCCACCACTCTATATAATGACTATAATGTTTGAATATATGGGTACATTTGGACCATTATTTCAAGTATTGAACGTAGTAACATGGGTGACGTCTTTTATTACGGCATTCATGCTTTACGCCTACCTAACGGGATTTTTAGGAAAGTGGATTCGATACGCAGCGATAATTAACGCTCTAATAGCGTTCCTAGCTGGCTTAATCCCTGCACTAATTGCAGATACTAATGGATTTACCTTTATGAGCTGGGATAGTGCAACTCAAGGCTATCTTCCCTTTCTCTATGAATCAATTGGTTCTCCTCATTGGGCTAAAACAATTGCCAATGCGACAGTACTCGGTATATTAGCTCTTGTGATGTTTTTCGACCTTCTCAAAGTGACCAACTTTAAATCCTTTAATGAAAAAGATAACAGATTTTCGGGAAATGTTGGAAGACAACTAATGCTGGTATCATTTATTCTACTCTGGTTATCTGCTATTTCATTCCTCGGAACGAGTTTTATGGCAGATGCGCACGTCGTTGGTGGAGTAAATGTTTGGGAACTAATTGAGATTCAAAGCATAGGTGGATTTATCACACTATTCGGTGGAGTCTCAACGTTAAGCGCAGGTTTAATATACAACCGAATTAAACCTCCAACATTTGTAAAATAAATTTGAGATAGTTATAAATAGATACACGAAATAAAACTTAATTAAGGCATTCCGCAGGAAAATGGAGTGTTCCATTTTTTTTTAATTTTTTACTTTTTTCTCTTTTTTTTTGTTTTAATAAGAAATTATGTGGGAATCTTCTCTAATGAATTGATATATTTTAGGATCGGATTATTATTGAACTGCGAGTTTTTTCATCATAGTAAAGATGATTGAAAGAATTAAATCTAATTTATTACATGAAAATTTTACATGTTAATCTTAACATGTTAATTGGTTAATTATTTCGAGATTAATAGAGATTGCATACGAATTAAATAAAATACATCTAATTTTACAATTACTTCTTTTTGGAACTATTTAATGGTTTAAATTAAAGAAAATATAAAAATAAGATAAAAATAAACCAATTAAATAAAATGCATCTAATTTTACAATTACTTCTTTTTGGAACTATTTAATGGTTTAAATAAATAGAAAATATAAAAATAAGATAAAAATAAAACAGTTAAAAAAAATGTTGTAATTTGTTTAGTACTTGATCTTTCCTTCTTTTAATTTTGGTGCGTTTTTTTGACCTAACTTTGGTAAGGTAAAAAGTAATATCAATACTATGATCGTCGAGACAGTTGCAGGCATTGCTGCTTCAGCGAAGGTTAGATGTGGGTTATAGTAAGGTAGTCCAACGTAATAATGCTCTGTTAAGCTACTCGGGTTTCCTTCCCAATCATTCTGGGTACAATAGGCTTTGACGGTAATATTAGTCCGACCTTCACCTAGAAATCCTATCGGAATATCGGTATCCTCGAATGTTGGTTGAGGATCTATCAGTTTTCCGGTTTTCTGGAGTCCTGGAACATCAAGGTTATAATGAGCTAGTGTGTGTGAGTTTGTAATGGGAGTTATTTGGGTTGGTTGTTCACTGAACAAATCTGGACGGTTTGTTTCGTTGAATATATAATCAGGCGCTACTGTTTCGTAGTAATCATCATGGTACGGGTCAACATCAGAAGGGTCAAGAGGGGGAGGTATAGCAACAGCATAATTATCCAGATCCCAGTAATATATGCCATGATGAACATACTTACCCTCAGAACCATGTTCTACCCATCTTTGTGTGACATTAACCCACACTTCGATTAAATATATACGATGAGCAACAGGATCCGAAACTCCGTGAGTATATATAATGCTAAGAGGGTCATCTCTTCCTACATAGTAGTGAATATCTACATTTATAGGAGGATGCGCTTTAACGCTGAGAGCGTTCATCGTCATTCCGAGAAGCAAAAAAACGGACAAAGCGTAAAATATTTTTTTTTTTGACATATTAATTCGTTTTTTTTTTTTAATTATAAATTTATGAATTGTTAAAATAGTTTAGCAATTTAATATTTTTACTTTTTCGCTTATAAAAGTTAGTGTTCAATTAGATTAATTTCACGTTTTTATTGCGTAGGACAATCACACAATTTTTTCTTATTGGTTGATTTCGGCTTGAGCTCTTAATAATAAAAAAAATCACCTTTGTTTTGAGTAATATATTCAAATTTAATATAAAATACTTTATATCATTTGATTTTTAAAACTAGGCTTAAAATTTTATAGAAACTAGATTTTAATTTGAAAAAAAAATAAAATTAATCCTTTTTAAGATATTTAAAAAGCACTACGAGAACGATAGCCACGATTAAGGGAACGATGATTCCTAATGCTAAAGTTGATTGGGCGTTATAAACCTCGTAAACATGAGTCGAAATTGGCGCTCCAATGGCTACTCCAGCAACTATCAGAGCATAGAATGTTCCTGTTGCTACACCGCTCTCAGAACCCTTGGTTTTCTCTTTAACAGCACCTGCTGAAGAAGGAAAAATCAATCCATGTCCTAAACCAAGGAAGACCATACCAATCATAGGTACATACATAGGTATTGGATCTTCTGGGGAAATCATGAAAACTCCAAATGCAGATGCTATCAACAATAATCCAATTAACATTACTTTAGTATAACCTATTTTGTCGCTTAGTATACCTGCTGGATAATGAACTAGTATCGAAAAGATAACCATAATGCTCAGTATCATTCCAATTTCGGCTGATTTTTCTCCTAATGGATCATACATTACCGTATATGCTGCTGTAACAATTCCCATATTAAACATCATTGCTACCATCGAAAAGTAAGGACTTATCATAGATTTTCTAAAGATTATTTTTCTAAATTGTTTGATTTCTTTCCGGAGGTTTAATTTCTCTTTGGATGGTTGATAAATCGAAGGAAGCAGTAATGATGTAAATGACATGACGAATAATATAATTGCTATTATGAAAAACAAATTATTTGTTCCAATTAATTGACTTACGAGCCCACCTAACATGAATCCGATCAAATTTGAAAATCCGATGGATATTCCATAAAGTGCCATCCCCCTTCCGCTCCGTCTCTTGGAGGTAGCGTCTGATATATAAGACATTGTAGCAGGTCCTCCAAAACCACCACCTATTCCGTGCACGATCCTACCAAACAAAAGGAATAGCGGATCTTGAGCTACTGCGTATAAAAGCATTGATACCCCATCTAAAAATACTCCGAAAGCTATTAATCGTTTTCTACCGAATTTGTCAACTAACCTTCCAAAAATTAAATTACTAGGAATATGGACCATGGAGTAAATTCCTACAATAAATCCCATGAATAGTATCGAGGCTCCCAAATTTATCGAATAGGTAGCAATTATCGGAATTACTGCATTTGAATCGAAATTAACCATAAATGACAAGGCAAGTGCTAAAAAAATATATTTTCTACCAATTGTAAGATTTTTTTGGCTCTTACCTTCTGTAACATCCAAAGAGGTATGTGAAATCTGTTTTCTCACCAGAAGTATTTTTTTATTTATTTTCTAACTAACAATCTGAAATTTCACATCAAAATTAAAATTTTTTGTGATAAATCAAATTATTTTATATGTTAGTTTTTATTATGTTAAGTGAATGAACATGACACCTTCTAATAACCGCCTAAAACAAGAATACAAAACAATCAAAACTATGATTCGAATGTATTGTAAAAAGGTTCATGACTGTGAAGAAGATTTATGTCAAGAATGCTCTGATCTTCTCAAATACGCTGAAGAACGATTGAATAATTGTAAATTTGGTGAAAATAAACCCGCATGCGATATGTGCTCAATTCATTGTTATAAGCCTGACATGAGGGAAAAAGTGCGAGAAGCTATGCGTTATGCCGGACCGCGGATGATTTACACGCATCCTATTATGGGATTTCGGCACTTGTTTAAAAAAATGAAAAAAAAAGAAAATTTAGATAAATAAGAATTTCAGAATTTTGTTTGTTTGGATCTTGATAGATTTGTTCTGTTAATTATAAATTATTTTTGTGAGTTCACTTTCTTGCCCTTTAAGATAATTCTTTAGAACGCCCTTCTTGGTCATCGAGAAAATTGCTACTTCAAGACCTTCTTGTATTAGATCTTTAATCGAAATCAAAGAACGCAATTTGCCCCTCATTTTACCAGACGCATCAGTTTTAGCTGTTTCGTTCGTTTTGCTTAAAAATTGTTCCATCTCATTGATATTTATCTCTCTAAGCAATTGTGCCCGCGCTCCCAATTTTGGATCTTTATCGAAAACACCAGTCACATCTGTAGCAAATAATAATTGTTTAGCGTGTAATTCGCGTGAAAGAACTACGGCTAATTGATCTCCCCCACAAACGCTAAAACCCATACTAGTATCGAACATCATGTCACCTCCTATTAGTGGCACCATACCCAAAGAGAGAAACCCTTTTAAAGAGGAAAATGCGTGCTCAGTTATCACCATCTTACTGCCCACAACCATCGAAGAGGCGTGCATTAAGTTGATAGGAATCCCTACCTCCATAAATGTAGTCGCAATCGCTTTTCGAAATTCGTTCACGATTTGCTGCGTTTTTGACATCGAAATTAGTTGATCTTTGTTTCTAAAGCCCTTATGAAGGTCGTATTTTAATACAGGGGGATGGCCGAAAGAACCTACTCCGTGGACAATTACAAGACTTTTGATTAGTCCTAAATCAATACATTCTTTTATTTCAACAGCAACCGATTTTATAATTTCCTCTCTTAGAGTGTAGGGCGTTGATTTGTCAGTAAGCAATGAACCGCCAAGCTTAAAAACTAATACATCTTTTGATGTCATTTAAACTCCTGGATATTACATTAGAAACTATAAGCAAAGGGCCAAAATTCTGGAAATCCGAACTCAAGTATCAAGATAACGAATATGACTGCCAGAAAAATTGTAAAATTATCAATACCTTTAGGTGATAACGCTTCTACTACTGTGGCAACTATACTCACTACAATTATCGGTAAAATGAGTGTAATTAGATTAAACTGCGGAACTTCTAAAGAAAAGATCAAAACGAGAATAGAACTCACTAATATCGAGCCAACCAACATACCTATACTTCCTATAATGGTTTTTTCGCTCCCCTTAATCCCAAATTTTTTCTCTCCTCCAAATTTACGCCCTATTATATCTGCTAACCCATCTCCACCTGAAACACATCCAATAATAAGTAGAGCAGTAGGATTTGCGTTATCTATGCCAGTAGAAGGTAAGTAAAACCAGAAAAACGTCATTAATACCATAACAATTGCATAATAAAGCGTGCCTTCAAGAAGTTCTCGAGGATCTCCTGACCTTGACATTGAATCAACAAAACTTTCGTTTTTCATCACCCCCGTACCGATAGCCACGAATTGTAAAACAAACAATAGCGGAACTATTACAGCAATGTAATGACTAATAAGCTCCCCTGAGAAAAGCATCCAAGTAACAACGAATATAGGTCCCGCAAAAATATGGACGAATTTCCTCGTAATAATTTGAGAAATTTTTCCTTTTTTTTGCATTAAAGCATTAATTTGTACCAAAGCTAACAATATTACAATAGATATAACGGTCGCAATTATGTCCCAAACAAAAACAAAATCATTACCAATTGGATTAAATACCATAATTAATCACTTTTTAATTAATTTTTTTTTTTATAATAAAATTAACTATCATAAAAGTTCCAAAATTAAAAATAATTCCTAAAAATCTTAGAAGATACAAGTTCTTCTTAATGAAAAAAAAAAAAAAAAAAAATTTTAATTTAACTTTTTCTTAAAATTTCTTAATTACATATTTATAATGGAATCGTTCTCAAAAATTATGTCAATTACCTCTTCAGAAGCAACCAGTCTGATTTTATCAGAAATAAACTTATTGAGATAATAGTATTTTTATCGAAATTAAGGGTTTTAAGAATGATCATTCAGAATATCTTAACCCAAAACAAGGATAGTTTTGTTATCGTAGATTGTTTTTAGTAGAGCAATATGATACTTTATCGCAATATATGATTGTAAAAGAAAAAGCTTCTTCTAAAAATTATCATTATCCACTATTTTATGATCAAATATGATCTTTAGTTTAGAAATTTGAAACTTTTTCAAATAAAAAAGTTGCTGATTTAGAACTTTTTATAAAAAAACAAGATAAAATTTAAATTACCTCAAATTAAATAAAAAAAAAAAAAAAAAAAACAAAACAAAATTTAAAAAAAAAAAAAAAAAAAAAATTGGAAGATGAAAAATGGCAGTAAAAGTAGCTTTTATGCAGAGTAGCGATTGTTGGGGATGTCATCAGTCCTTATTGAACGCACATTTAGGATTGTTGCCAGTTCTTCCAGCACTCGATATAGTATATTGGCCAGCAGTTGTAGATTTCAAGCACGATTCATTAAAGGCACGACCAGACGGAGACATTCTTGTAGGCTTCATGGAAGGGAGTTTAAGAACAAACGCAGATGTAGAAAACGCCAAGCTCATGAGGGCTAAGTGCCAACTCATAATCGCTTTTGGCAGTTGCTCTTGCTACGGTAACGTTCACGGATTAGCTAATGAGTGGGATATTGATGAAAGTATCAAAAGAAAATTCGAACAAGCGGAATCGATTACAAATGAATCTCCACACGAACCAAAACAACATATGCCAGGATTTACAAATAAAATCGTTCCATTGGACGAAGTCATCAGCGTTGACATACGTATGCCTGGATGTCCACCGAAACCGGAAGCTATCATAAGCGCAGTTCAATTCTTACTGGGTCAAAAGCCACAACCAATGGCAGATTTATCTTTCTGTAACGATTGCTCTTTAAATAACGAGAATTGTTTACTAGATAAATATGAACTATGCTTTGGTCCTATTACTAGTATTGGTTGCACTTTAAAATGCACTGATAAAGGAGAACCATGCGTTGGTTGTCTTGGTCCAGCAAAAACAGTTTCTGTAAGAGCAGAAAAATTGAAAACAATGACACAGAATATGCATCAACTTAGTTCCGGAGATAAAAAGAATTTACACGAGTTCTTAACGCTGTTTTTAAACGTCCCTCTTATGTCTGGATTTGATTTGACGGGGGATATTTTGAAACAAGTTAGGAAAACGGGTGAACCTAAAACCGCTTTTGCTAACATACCTGCAGACACAGCGGATATTTATGCTAACATTATGAAATTTCTGAAGAACAATAGAGAATTTATAAAGGTGAGCACTGTATGCGACCAATGCGACATGGAAATCGGAAGCAAATCTCAAATGACTAAGGTTTTGCGAGATTACGAAGGACTCCCAAACTCTAACGATTGTTTAATAGAGCAAGGATACTTATGTGCAGGTCCGATAACAAGAGCTGGATGTGGAGGTTTGTGTATGCGAGTTAACACACCTTGTTCTGGATGCTTTGGTCAGACAGCTTGGGGCGTTGATCAAGCTGAACGCTTTGCAGATGTCGTAACTAAAGGCTTTAATGTAGCTTTATCTAAAGAAGAATTACTTGGCCAGATTAAGGACAAGCTCGGCTTTAGTGAGAAGTTTACATTGGCCACAAACAAAAAATATAGGTAGGTGTAAAAAATATGGTAAAAGAAATAACAGTAGAACCAGTAACACGGCTCGAAGGCCATGGAGGCCTAAGAATTGTCATCGGAGACGATGGAAAAGTAAAAGACGCTCAATTTAATATTACATCAACGAGGTTTTTCGAGAAATTTTTGGAAGGACGCTATTGCGAGCATATACCTAGAATCACGCCAAGAATCTGCGGAATCTGTCCAATCCCTCACCATTTAACTCCTACTAAGGCTATTGAGGACGCTTGGGGAGTTACAATCCCAGAACCGGCTCGAAAATTACGGATTTTGCTACAGAACGCGAAACAATATTCCAGCCACGCACTACATTTTTACGCGTTAGCGGCACCAGATTTTTTACTAGGCCCTTTTGCGGATCCTGCGTTAAGGAATGTAGTTCATGTGATTAGCAAAATGCCGGATGTTGGAGCAATGGCTTTGAAGATGATGGATTTCGGACAGAAGCTTTGTGCAGATATAGGAGGAAAATCAGTACATCCTGTTTCAGCAATTGTTGGTGGGATGAAAAAACCTATGAGCGAAGCTTCACGGGATAAATTCTTAGCACAAGTTAACGAACAGGTCGAATTTACAAAGAAGACTGTTGAGATCGGATTAAAAGTAGTGGAAGACTATTGGGACGTTGTTGCTAACGTAGGGGTTGTTCCTACCTATTATTTGGGGATGACCAATAAAGGAGTTCACGATATTTACGAAGGTGATATCAGAATAGTTACGCCAGAAGGCAAGAAGATTGATTATGACGTTCATAACTATTTGGACGCACTTGGCGAACATATTCCAGAGCACTCGTATGCAACGCATATGTATTACAAGCCTGCGGGTTATCCCGAGGGTATTTATCGGGCTAATACGTTAGCTATGATAAATGCGGCAGACAGGATGGCCACACCTTTAGCAGACGACGCGCTTAAAGCCTTTAGAGATAAGGTCGGACCAATCTCCCATCATACGTTCGCATATCATTGGGCTCGATTAATTGAATTAGTTGAGTCTATCGAAATGATTGCTACCCTCTTGCAAGATCCAGATGTAGTAAACCCTGATTGTAAAACTCTGGACGTACAACCAAGAGAAGGGATGGGTGTAGGAGTAACTGAAGCCCCAAGAGGCTTATTGTTATACAATATATGGTCTGATGCTGAAGGAATATGTAAGAAAGCGAATCTATTAGTAGCGACTAATCACAACATTGCTGGTATTGAGAAGACGTTAATGCACGTCGCCAAACAGGTGTTTGAGGATAAAGCATTGGAAGGATTAACTCTTCCAAAGCCTTGGATTGATTAAATCGATAAATAAAAAGAGGAAACCGTGATTAAAAAAATGAGCGAAGAAATACCGGAAGGTGTAGTAAACCTCTTAGAAATGATTGTGCGTTGCTTCGATTGTTGACTATCGTGCGCAGCCCACATAACCGTTGTTAAAGAAAACGGTGAAGAGATTTACTCTCGCAAATTGAATGTTGGCTTAGGGTAATTTTATCCTAATGGATGATTATCCAATAAAAACAATAGATTGGATATGACGCCCCTGCCCGGGGAAAAGCCAATAAATATATAAATAAATGGAAATGAAAAATTGGAAAAGATGTGAACAGAATGACAGTAGATTTTGAATTTAAAAAGCAAGTTATGGATTATCATATCGGGTCTGATTTAATTAAGTACTGCTATCAATGTAGTCGCTGTACGGACAATTGTCCCGTTAATAAAGTAACGGCAGATTTTTATACGACTACGGGATACAATCCGAGAAGTAATATTCTTAATGCTTTATTAGGATACAAAGATGCAATATTTTCAGCTGACCCCCTAACTATTTGGGGTTGTACGGTATGCGATACCTGTGACGAGGTTTGTCCTCAAAACATCGAATTAACTGAGATTTTTACACTTTTAAAAAATCAAAGTGTAGCAAATGGAACTGCGCCTGATTTTATTTATTCGCAAGCAAAAGCAATTTTTGACAATGCGAAGGCTATTCCGTCTCAACCTGCTATAGAGCGTAGGCGAGAACAATTTGGCCTACCCGCTGTTGCGGAGCCAGATGTTAGTGAATTCCAAACTTTATTAAAAAACATTGGAGTAGATAAAAAACTCAAATAAGAGGTATGATGAAGAGAATGACAGAATATAAAATGTTTGAAGGCTGTGTACTCGGAAACCGTATACCAGCTATAGAAGCCGCATCTAGAAAAGTTTTTGATAAAGTGGGTATTAAAACATCGCAAGCGCCCTTTTCTTGTTGCCCTGATCCTACGGGTATGAAATCGTTTGATAACGACGCTTGGTTAGCAATTGGGGCGAGAAACTTATGTTTAGCAGAAGCTGAAGGCAAAGACATAATTTCGCTATGTAATGGTTGTACTAATACGCTTCGAGGTGTTCAGCACCAATTAAAACACGATTCGTGGAAAATGGACAAAGTCAATAAAGAACTCGCTAAGATAGGCAAAGAGTACAAAGCCTCGATAGACGTTAAGCATTTTGTTGATGTACTCAGCGATAATTTAGATAAGGTCAAAGGAGCAATAACTAAACCACTTGAAGGACTAAAAGTTGCTGTCCATCCAGGGTGTCATTATATGCGACCTGCTGAATGGATGGAATCAGACGATCCCATGAGGCCAACAACGCTAAAGAAGCTCGTAGAAGCAAGTGGAGCAACCGTCGTTGATTACGGAGAGGAAATTTTATGTTGCGGGAATGCCGTAACTAACGCTTACCCGGAACACGGATTTGCTAACCTAAAGATTAAAATGGATGCTATTAAAAAATCTGGCGCAGATGTGATTGCTGTAAATTGTCCCGCGTGTTATCAACAATTCGATGAAAAGCAGAGAGATTTAGGTAAGAAATACGAAACGGAATACAATATTCCTGCAATGTATATTACAGAGCTTTACGCTTTAGCGATGGGCTTCACAGCAGAAGATATAGGCTTGAAATTTCACAGAACTCGCTTAAAATCCACCTTAGAAAAATTTGGGCTTTAACTAACCAAATTTTAAACTTTATTTTTTTATTTTTTTTATTTTTCTCTTATTCTTATGAACTGTTTACTATTTGTGCATTGTTTAAATGAGGAAGAGTGTAATATTAATTATAAAAAAGACAAATTTTAACGACACTTCATGACAGAGTTCGTAATCAACGAATTTACCATATCATATATTTATAAATCCTTGAAAGAGAAGATACAACATGGAAAATAATAACCAAAATGACCGATCTATTGAAGATTTATTAGGATCAAGGGCAAGAATTAAAATCTTAAAACTTTTAGCATTAAAGCAAGAATTAACAATATCTCAAATAATAAAAACGACACACCTTAATCATTCAAGCGTTAAATCTCATTTAACTTATCTAAAATCCAATAATTTAGTTGAAGAAAAAGTTTTTGGGCGAATTAAATTTTATAGGTACAACTCTGAAAATGTTAGGGCTAGGAGTTTAAAAAAATTCATAGATATATGGGAAGGAGCGTGAACTCACAATACTCGATCTTTTTTTTTATTACATTTTTAGCATAAAAATCGATAGTTAAGAGATTTAAGTAGTTCTACAAAATTATATTTTTTTCACTAGTTTATTAGACTTAACTATTGCATTGAGAAATGTGTTTACAGACTTTTTTTCGATATACAAATTGTGGACATGTACATGTAAATGAACCGTCGGCCTTCTGAGTTACTGTATAAACTTTGCTTTTATCACTCGAACTGGTGATCTCCCATTGTTTTACGCCGCTTACCTTATCTCCCTTCTGGGGATTAGCTGGATTTACTTGTTCTGATTTTAAACCCTTAAGTAATTCCTCGAGATCTGAAATTCCATGGTCTTTTGGGACAATTTTTATTGGAAACTTATCGTATTGGGAAGGGTTGTAATCAATTTGAGCAGCACCGTTTTTAAAAAACTTTTTGAATTTACAGGCAAACGGTAGTTTTTTATTTTTTTTTATATACTCGACTAGAATTTTGCCCAGAATTTCCTTAACTTCATTTTTATCTGCGACATGAGAACCTTTATCTTTAATTACATTGTACCTAATCGTTGGATAATCTTCTCCTTCCTTAATTTCCTTGTGGATAATGATATCATTTTTTTCGACTTCATATTTCTCAATACCGGCTAACTTCATCAAAAAACCAAAATCAGAGGTGCGAATAAGATGAAACCAGTCGCCTTTTAATTCATCATCTAATTTATTTAGATCAATTTTCATTATTATCAATTTGCAAAATTTTGTCTTACACAGAAATAAATTTTAACTCTATATAAATCTATTTACTGAAATGTCACTATTTTGACAGGTCAAATTTATAACTTTATTTTTTTATATTATAAGGAATATTAGAGCAAAAATCCTTTAAGGACTAAAATAGCCCCTATATCGAAAATAATCAACGCTAAAATCTCTATCACAATTATTGAGAGCAATCCCCCTAATAAATTGATGGAAAGCCCTAAAATAAAAATAATCACTCCTGATGAAAACCATTTTATTCTATTTTTATTTTCGCCCTCTATTTTTCTGGTAATTATAATGTATTTATACGCAGCATATGTGGCTAATATTAAGCGAATAGTATTTACAAAAATAAACAAACCGGGAGGAGTATTGGTATCGACTATCCCACCGGCGTAAGCTTCCATATTTAAAGACGGAATAAATATAAAATATCCAATACTCATGACAAAGAATACAATTAGCATGGTTCCAAGATATTTCATGCCCATGGCAATCTTGGTATATTTTTCTAACGCGAACAAAGTCATCACGAGGGAAATTGAGTTAAAATTAAAAAAGATTTGGGCTGTAATCATGAGCGGAATGATAATATCCTTATTATTTAAAATTAAATGGTAAATAGCATAGATTATAAACCCTAAGGATGAGGATATAAAGTATAAGGCAAACCACCTGTTCAACAAATCGCTTTTATTTAAAGAGAGGACCCGTAATCCTATAATTACTGCGATAACGGCTGTGATTATTGTCGCGATTATTTTTAGTATATTTAAAGGATCCATAATAATAATAAAATTACTTTTTTTGTAGTTATTCTTTTTGTTAAATTTAAAGGATTCATAATAATAATAAAATTACTTTTTTTGCTGTTATTAGTTGCGTAATGTTTAAATGAGTAAGAAATTAATACCAATAATAAAAAAGACAAATTTTACGAATCAACTATTATTATTATTTAGAGGGATCTTAATGCATGTAGAATACAAGGGCAAAAAATTTAAGATAAAAAACGTAAAAGGAAGTGGATTGCATTTAGATTTACGCAAGAAAAAGATAGAAGACATTTCCCAAATATCCGGATTAGATGAGTTTTCTGATTTGGTTTCACTCAATTTAGATGAAAATCAAATTACTGAAATAACTGGGTTATCAAACTTAAGAAATTTACATTTTCTATCTCTTTCTGATAACAAAATCGCTGAAATTAAAGGTTTAGAAAATTTAATCAACTTGAAAAATTTAGATTTAGGAAGAAATCAAATTTCTGAGATTAAGGGGTTGGAAAATCAAACGAATTTAGAACAGTTAAATTTAACATATAATGAAATTTCTGAACTTAAGGGATTAGAGAATTTAACGAATTTAAATCTTGTAAGGCTGTTTCACAATCCTGTATTTGATTGGATCGAAGAGGAACTAGGTACTTTTGGTCTAGCTAAAACTGTTGTAAAATATTGCGCTCGAAGAACTGGAAAAGAACGATTAAATTTAGAAGAAGTTGAAAATTTCATAACTTTAAAAAAGGAAGAGATATCTAATACTGTCCAAGCAAAAGAATATTATAAAGTAATGAAAATTCTTAGAGGAGTCCATGACGAAGTAAAACTTGACGATAGCACTTTATTTTTTAAGTTTTTTGGAGAATTTTTATGGGATTTTCCTAAACTCTTTGAGCAGAAGAAGTTTGTTAGCGAATACATGTCTGAAATAAGTTATATCTTTACTGAGAAGCAAGGATTTCAAATGGAGACTTACATAATAAATCATTATTGTACTTATCAAAATGAAGAAGTCTTAACATCATTTTCTGGAAAAATTAAAAGTCACCAAATGATATATGAAGGAAGAATTCACATCACGGGTTTTAGAATTTTCGTATTTGGCAAGAAAGAAGAACAATCAAATATACCGTATTTTATACCTGTAGGAGTAGGATTTATCGCAAATATTATAAAAAGTGCTGTGCTAATGGGTATTAAAGCAGAAGGAAAAGCGTTACTGAACAAATATGGGCGAGTAGGAGATATTCCTAGTTTTGGATATCAATTTCCACTTTTAAATATAGTCAGGAATGAAGTTGTTGATGATAAATGTTTAAAGATAAGCTGTAATCTAGGAAATAGTAGTTTTAACATGAAAATATATCCAAAACAGCTTGAAAACGAAGATAGAAAAGAGCTTTCTGAAAGAATAAAATTTATATCTTCAATTATACAAGAGGGTGGAAACTCAAACATTTAATTATACCCTTTATCTTTTGTTATAACTATCTATTTATTATGAAGTATATACTAATAAAAATTTCTCTACATTCTTGGATCGCAAATATTAAAAATATTGATTGAGATTAATAATGTGCAATATATTTCTTCGAAAACTAGGAAGAAGAAGTATAAATTAGGTATAAAATATATATAAATCATCTTAAAGAGATAGATTGGGAGTAGAAATTAAATGATAAGTTTTGAACCAGAAAGGTCCCAGCCGTGGTTCTTTCCGTATATAGAGAGTTATTCTCACATAAATTTAGATATGAGATTTAGGACTGAGGACGCGTCAGTTGAGATGTTAAACTTCTCGCTAGATTTAGAAATCCAAGGATATGAGGGGCTTATTTTTTACATTTACAAACCAGCTTTAAATAGGATAGAATTCGATATTCTTGACCATCGAATTGATCTTATCAATACTATAAAAAATTTATATATAAATGTGAAGGATTATTCCTCTTCAGATTCGTTAGATTTTATCATTATTCCTTTTGGTCATTTTAAAGAAGATCATAAGTTTATTCCGGTGGTTCATAGTGGAAAGATTGAGTCAAATTATCAAGTTTTTACGTGGACTCCTTCGCTACTATTTAAAAACATTAAATCAGTAATTAAGATCGCAAATAAATACGAGGAATTAGTCCCAAGGGAGTATTTCGATCGATACTATTACCAATTTGATAGCACATTTAAAGGAAATAAGACAGAAATTCTGTTTAATCTTATTAACATTCTCGTTAGCCTCGAGGATATACCTAATATTGACCCTTTAGTATCCAAGGTAAAAATATTAATCTCGAAAACGAACGAGTTGTTATTCGAGCTATGCCAAAGATCAATTCCCTTAGAGATGGTAAATCTTCTGAAAGAAATCGAGCGGTTGAAATTTAACGTCGACAATTTGTCGAAAGAAGAGATATTTAACTGGTTCGACGATTTGCTTAAATTTTACAACGAAAAGGTTTAGACGGTGCTATTTGTAATAATTCTTGAATACAAATAAGATTAATAAAAGAATAAAAGAAAAATTTTCTTAATCTTGTTTTTTAATCTTCTTAATGATAAACAGGACTAAGGCTATTATAAAGAAAATTGCCCCGACTATTAAGAACCCAAATTTAATCGTTGCAGAAACCGAAGCTATTAACGGTACGAACGATGCAAAATTTGGTGTGTCATTAAGCATGATTAACAAGCTGGTATTTTCAATTATGTCAAAAATTCCCGCAACGATTGGTGTTAGGCTCATATAGAGTCCGATGGTTGCCACTCTGTTTTCTAGTTTTCTAGAAAAAAATAATATCAACGCGAAAAGAGGTATAGCGTATCCAAAGATGTAAAGAAAGTCCCAATATACTCCTGCTGCTTGTAGTTCCATTCCTAAGGGTCCCCATGTGGTAAAAATTAATATAATTTGTTCCTTAGTCCACGCAAATTCGAAATCCAAGATGCCATAATAATAACTCGCTTTTGCCATGGGTTCAAAAATCAAGACATTGATGGTGAGAAGAACTATAATGCCTAGTGCTGCTGCTATTAATAGTACTAAATCGCTAGGAGATTTTTTTAGTTTTTCAAGATTCATATAGTTACACTTAAAATTATGATACTGATTTAAATTAAATTATTTCGCTAATTATTTAAAGAATTCGAGAAAAATTAATAGAGATTAGGATTATTAACCTACCAACGAAAAATTCATTAATTTTTTTTAGGTCCAAATATTTAGAGTTACAATTAAAATTGATTTTGTTAAGATATAATGTGTCTCGCGATTCCTGGTAAAATTGTTAAAATCGAGGGTAATACCGCATTGGTGGACTTCGATGGAATACAGCAGAATGTAATCGTAGCTTTAGTTTTAAATCCAGAGGTTGGAAAATACGTGATCGTTCACGCCGGCTATGCTATTGAGCAAATGGAAGAGAAAGACGCTTTAGAAGCGATTGAACAGTGGAAAGAAATCGCGGACGATCAAAATTTAGATTTATCAGATATGTTATAAGTAATGTTTTATAGCTAAAAAAAAAATTAGATTATTTCTTCTTTTGCTTTGAAGTTGCGAGAACTATATATCCCGCGTTAGAGAATATAGCGATACCAATAAAAAACAAGATTACGACATCAAGAACTACATTAGCATTTCCGAACATTTCAAAGATAAACGCGGTAATCAAGCATAACATTCCTAAGACCAGTAAATTTTCTTTTTTCTTCACCATCTTGATCTCATCCCTCCTTTTTTTAATTTTTATAATTTTTGGATTGCTCCAATCCCCAAGATAAAATTAGCTTATTTATTGCTTTCATATATAGTCTATATATCTCATTTATACTTATGAAACGAGAAAAATTATGAGGGATAGAAAACAATTACCACGTTATAAATCGAATAACTCTAATTTGAGCTGCTTCATTTTGTTGAAGAGTGTCTTTATAGAGTTAATCGCCTTTGAATTAGGATTAGAATCTAAAGGAGAAGTACCGTTCAAATCGGCTTTTCCAATCTCTAGATCGAAAGGAATAGAATGATATAATGGGATTTCCCATGATTTGATTCGATCATTTATAATATCTAACTGAGAATTATCAATGATTTTGTTGGCAATGAGAAAGATATTAATCACTCCTAACTTTTTCGATAATTCTATAATTTTTGAGCAGAGATCTAAAGATTTTTGAGAGGGTTCAGTTACGACCAGCATAACATCAATTCCTTTAGCAGTACCGCGCCCTAGGTGTTCCAATCCCGCTTCGAAATCTACCACCACTACTTCGTCTCTTTTTACAAGCAAATTGTATAATAGGGTCCTAATTAACGCATTCTCGGGACACAAACAACCACTAGCCGGTTCTTCAATACCTCCTAAAACCAAAAGCTTTAAATCGTCTGGACCTGTAACTTTGAACCTATCAGGAATATCAGAGACTTCCGGGTTTATGTTATAAACTCCCGAACCCGCTCCCTTAACTACTGTGCGTTCCTCAATCATTTTTGTCATTTCGGATATCGGAACGATTTTTGATTTTACTTCTTCTTCAATTCCCAAAGTATAACTTAAATTCATTGCCGAATCGTTATCAATAGCCAACACCTTAAAACCATCTTTGGCAAATAGCCGAGCTAAAGTCCCCGCAACTAAGGTTTTCCCCACCCCACCCTTACCAGAAATTGCTATCTTAATTATTATTCGCCTTTAATTAGTGTTTTGTTAAATAAATTATTCTTTTAACAATATAAAACCTTGAGATTTATTTCTGTAAATGCTTACAATAAATTAACTATCATTGATAAGAAATTTAGCTAATTATTAATAATATATTACCATAGAAGGAGTTTTACCAAATACAATAAATTTAGCACGTTTTACTCATAAACTGCATTCTTTTAGATACTTTCATCATTTCCCTAAATATTTTGGAGTTTTCTTTCGGATCCTTACAAACAACTAGTTTATCATTTAAAACCTTAATTTTCGAGATTAATTCGGTGAACTCATTAGGAGGATTTATTTGATAATGATAAACTAACTCTCCGTTGTCGTTGCTCTCAATAAAAACCCATTTATCATCTTCTTGAGAAAAATTCCATCTGTTAACAGTTAATTCCCTTGCCAATGTTATTCAATCGTTGAAAAATAATTTAGATTAGATAGAAAACACGTATATAATAGCTTATACCTTGTTCTTAAGTATAGTTTTATTCGAAGACGTATATAACTCTTAGTACTTAATTATTCTAGAAGCTATTAATGGGGTAATAAAAAAGATTATTGGATATTTAACTTCGAGAGCGCTCCTATAGCAGCTTCTCGAACGTCAGGATCTCCATCTTCTTGAAGAACTTTTAATAATTCAGCAGTTTCGCTATACTCAAAATTACGTAGAGCTTTTATTAGATATAATTTTACGATCCAATCGTCATCTTTAACGAGTCCTTTCAATTCATCGAAAATTTTAGGTCCTTTAATTGCGCTTAGTATCTTTATTGCGTAGGTTCTAGAATCTCGATTGCTACTTTTTAAATCTTCTATAAGTTGATCCTCGATTATTGTCTTATAATCATTAGAGAGCATCTTATACATCTTAAAAAATAGAGTCGGAGGATATTTCTCAAAAACAATTTGCTTAGGTATAGTTACAAGTTCAACGCGATCCTCTATAGTGTCTTCTAGAACTTTTAATTCTACAATTAAATCGCTTAGTTGAATATTAGCATTTTCGATTTTCAGTAACTTAAGATTTAGCTTATTCAATTCTTCGTCTTTTTCTAAAGCTTTCTGTCGAAGATCATCCAATTTTTGATCTTCAATTTTAGCATTTTTTTCTAATTCAGATTTTCTATCTTGGTTGTTTTGCTTTAAATTTTCGATATTAGCTATATTTATATTTATTATATTTTTCAATTCGTTATTTTCTACCTCTAAATCGAATAATTTTTGATTTATTTCTGCATAGTCAGTACTTTTCTCGTCTTCTTTAAATTGTTCTTCTTGAAGTTTTACGGTTTCTTCTAATTTTTGCTGCAAGTAATTAACTTTTTCGTGATATTGATCGTTGTCAAATATTAGCTGATCTATAATTTTATTTGCTTCGTTTAATTCGTGTGAGAATTGATTTTTTAGAGCTTCACTTTCCTGTTCTTTTCTTTTTAGTTCTTCGATTTCTTGCCTTGAAGATTCTATTTGGACGAGATTAATACCGTTTTCTTCTGTTAATTTAATAATTAATTTTTTCGCTTCTATTAATTCAGGACCTTCTTCTCCATCTATAAAAGTAGTTTTGTCTTTACTATCTTGTACCTCTTTTATTTTCCTAATTAAATCTTCAACTTGGTTGCGATAAGTTTGGTTTTCTTCCGTTAATTGGACTATCTCTTTGTTCGCGTATATTAATTCTTCGTTTTCACCCTCGAACTTTTGGACATTTTCCAATTCCGTTGAAATATCGGCTATGGTTTGTTGGAGTATCTCAATATCCTTATCCTTTTTGATTATGTCTTGACGCTGTTCCGTTACCAAATCTTTCAAAACAATGATATCTTCGGGTATGTTATTCTCAGTTTGTTTTGATTTTTGGTTTTGGATAATTATTTTTTGTTCACTCACAGTAAAATTAAGACGCTGTACTTCCTCCTTCAAACGCATAATCTTAGTTTCCAAATCGGATTGCGCTTGATTCGCAGAATCGACTGATTCTATTGAATCCTTTAATTCTTTACTCATTTTAAAGCAAAATAATGTTCTAGTATGAATTATTAAATTAATAAAGCCATTTGTTAATAAATTTTTTTTGTTTTTGTTTTGATCGTAATCTTTAAAAAAGATTCGATATTTGTATTTTAAATAATATATAATGGATTAAATAAGATTACATAAAGATCAAAATAGGGGAGCGTTATTATGGATCGTGAACATTTATTAAGTGAAGATAAAGATGGAGAAGAATCTGGTGATGATGATGATCGGGACGAAGAAGATGATGACGATGACGATGACCTCGATTATGATGACGATAATGATGGCGAATGGGCTGACGAAGATGATTAACTTACTTCGCTAACTTCTCTAATTATAAAAAAAGAAAAATATATTAATCTCCATCAATAAAAAAGAAATCTGTTAGATGGATATTACATAATTTCAATAGTCTTTATTTTATCTCCTTTTCTTATAGCATCTACTACATTCTGATCTGCAGGACCAAACACTTCTCCGAATATCGTGTGTTTATTATTCAAGTGAGGAGTAGGAACGTGAGTTATGAAGAATTGTGAACCATTTGTGCGTGGTCCAGCGTTTGCCATAGCTAATATTCCCGGTTTATTGAAAACCTTTCCTGATTGAAATTCATCTGCAAAAGGGTATGAAATGTCTTTTCCTTGATATGGAAATGAGTTTACGCTCACAGACTTGGGACCTCCCGTACCATTACCGAGAGGATCGCCGCATTGTATCATAAAGTTTTCAATAACTCGATGGAAAACAATTCCGTCGTAATAACCTTTTTTAGCTAAAAATAAAAAGCTCGAAACTGTTAAGGGAGCTTCATTGTCAAACATAGTAAGGTTAATATCGCCTTTAGTAGTTACCATTTTTACGTTTGTCATAATATTTATTTAGTGATTTATTATTAAAAAATAATTGTACTAGTGAATAATCATGTTTTAAGGTCAAAAAACAACTCCTATTCAAAAAATATAAAAACTTTTAAACAAATGGCAATAAAACTCTGTAAGGATTAATCTTAAAATCAACTAACGTTATCCTAAAAATGGTAAAAAATAGCGACATTTCTTTTTTTTTTAACCCAAAAAGTATTGCGGTTATTGGAGCTAGTGGTACTCCAGGAAAAGTGGGATATAATGTTTTAAAAAACATTATTGAATCTAAATACTCTGGAAAAATATACCCTATAAATCCTAAGGCTGATGAAATATTAGGAAAAAAAGCCTACAAGAGTGTCGCTGATATTTCAGAAGAAATTGACATCGCTATATTTGTTATTCCTGCGAAACATGTAAACGAAATCGCAGAGGAGTGTGGAAAAAAAGGTCTAAAGGGATTAATTATAATAACAGCTGGTTTTAAAGAGATCGGCGGTAAAGGGATTACTCGAGAACTTGAATTGATTAAGGTTGCTAAGAAGTACAAAATGAGGATCATTGGTCCAAACTGCCTGGGGTTTATTGGAATAAATTATAATGGTTCATTTGCAGCTAACACACCTAAAAAAGGAAAAATTGCCATGATATCTCAATCTGGAGCTATGTTAACTGGATTGATGGATATCTCTATGGATCAAGCATTCGGATTTTCGTGTAATGTTAGCTTAGGAAATAAAGCCGACTTGGATGAGGTTGATTTTTTCGAATATTTATGTAAGGACCCTGACACAAAAGTCATTTTATGTTATTTAGAAAGCATTGAGGATGGAAAAAAGTTTCTTGAAGTAGTCTCAATGGTCGCACGAAAGAAGCCAATAATTATATTAAAATCAGGCGTTAGCACAGCGGGGGCTAGAGCTGCTTCTAGCCATACAGGTGCTTTAGCTGGCTCGGATATAGCATACGATCTGGCTTTTGACAAGTGTGGCGTCTTAAGAGCAGATACAATAGCAGATCTCTTAGACTACGGAGAAATCTTATTATTTCAACCTATTCCTAAAATAAATTCTTTTGCAATAATAACGAACGCAGGTGGTCCTGGCATCGTTGCTACAGATGCGTTTGAACGCAAAGGTTTAAAATTCGCGCAATTTTCTGAACCAATATTACACATGCTCCGTGAAAACTTGCCGCAAGAGGCAGCAATTTTTAACCCTATTGATATTATTGGAGATGCTTCTCCTGCGAGATATGAATTTACGATAAAGACTATTTTTGGTTTAAATAATGAAAAACAACATGAAGCTATTAACGAAGACGATATAAGAACTTACGGTGCTCTTATTATTATAAGCCCACAAGCTCAAACTCACCCAACAGATGTCGCAAAATTAATTTATAAAATATCTTCTAAACATATATTGGATAAACCAATCGTTACTGCGCTCGTAGGGGGTGTCTCGATGACAGAGGCTGCTAAATATTTAAAAAAGAATCATATACCTTGCTATCAATTTCCAGGAAGAGCTGCTCAAGCCCTTAAAGCACTGGTTATGTATCGTGACTTTTTAAACAGAGAGTCAGATGATAAGATAGAAATTCCGAAATTTAAGGTTAAAAAAGAAAGAGTTCGAGAGATATTCAAAAACGCTAGAAGTGAAGGGAGAACCGTATTATTAAGCCACGAGACAAGCGAAATTTTCGAGAAGTATGGAATTTTATCTCCTAAAACTAGATTAGCAAGAACACCAGCCGAAGCAAGAAAATTACAAAAAGAAACCGGTAAATCTGTTTTAAAAATTGTGAGCCCCCAAATTATCCATAAAACAGAAGTAAAGGGAATTCTTTTGAACATAGAATCGGAACAAGACGCTTTTCAAGCGTATGTACAAATTATGGATAATGCTAAAAAGTTTGGACCTCAAAATGCCCGGATATATGGTGTAGAAGTCCAAGAAATGATTGATTATGAAGAAGAAATAAAAGTGAATGAAATAATTATTGGTATGTCTAAAGATCCGACATTTGGAAATTTAATAATGTTCGGAACAGGGGGAATTTACGCGAATTTCGTTGAGGATGTATCCTTTGCGTTGTCGTATAAATTTTCTAAAGAAAGTGCAAAGAAATTGATGGAGAATACCAAAATATTTAGTCTCTTACAAGGTGTTAGGGGTGAACCTTCGTCAGATATTAACGCAATTATAGATGTTCTGTTAAGACTTTCTCAACTAGTAAACGATTTTCCTGAGATTGTCGAATTAGATATTAATCCCCTTTTATCGTTTGTAAAAGGATATAGTGCAGTAGATATTAAAATAACAATATCACGATAGTGTTAATAAAATAACTTGAAATTGATATAATAAAGAACAAAATAAAAAAGAAAAAAAGTGAGTAAGATGGTAAAAGCGTTCTATTTGTGTTCGTTAAACGAACGAGCTGGAAAAAGTTTTTTATCTATTGGGTTTATTCAGAAATTACAAAAAGATGGTAAGAAATTTGCCTACTTCAAACCAATAGGGTGTCCTACAGGCGCATTTAGTTTAAAATCTGATAAGGATATAGAATTTATTTTAAGAACTGTATATAAAGACAAAGATAATTACGATTTGGTTTGTCCCGTTTCAATCCCAGAAGCATATTATATTGACTTAATAGACGCAAGTAAGAAAGTTGAATATTTGGAGAAGATCAAGTCAGCTTACGAAGCAATTACTGAAAATGTTGATTACGTGATAATTGAGGGGGCTCCTTCAATCAGAAAATATGTGCGAGTTGGTGTTGATGATGTGAGCATAGCAAAATCGTTAGGGATAAAAGATATGATTTATGTAAGCTCTGTATCTTCTGATAATTGCATTGATAATATATTTTTCACTAAAAACTATTTTGAGTTCCGGGAAGTTAACCTTGCATCTATTATCTTTAATAACATCGATTTTGATTACATACCAAGAATTAGAGAGCTCCAAAAAGATCATATCGATAAGTATAACATTCCTGTATTGGGTATAATCGAAAGAAGCATCCAACTATTTTCACCTCGAGTAGCTGAAGTAAAGGAAGCGATCGGTGGAGAATTGATTAATGAACCAGCCTCAGCAGGTTTGAATAACATAGTTGAAACGATTATCATAGGGGCTATGAATGCTCAGGCGGCGTTGAAATATTTAAGACAAGTTAAAAAAGCTGCCGTAATTACAGGGGGTGATAGAGTAGATCTCGCGTTAGCAGCTCTAAACGAGGATGTATCGGTGCTTATTTTAACGGGATTTATGCAGCCTGACGCCAAAGTCGTAACTGTAGCCAACGAAAAGAAGATTCCTATTCTTTTAAGCCCATCTGATACGTATACTACTCTGAGAAACTTAGAGCGATTAAAACCAGGAATACAGGAGGACGAAATTCAAACAGTTCTAGATTTAATGGAAAGTCAAATAGATTGGGAATTCTTGTTAAAATAAAAAAAAAAAGAATTAAAGGTAAGTTAAAAATTAGTCTAGTTGCTATCAAAACGCAAATATGGGCCCGAGAAGAGTCAAAATGAGGGCATAAAGGAAAAACCCAATGACGAATCCAACTATTAATCCAATGATTCCTAGAATTAATCCCGCAATTGCCATACCCTTTGAGTCATCCGTGATGATACCGATTATCCCAAAGACTATTGCTAGACCCGGTAAAATGTATGGTCCCCAAGAAAAAAAGAATACAAAAAGCCAGCCAACAAATAGTCCTAGTAGTCCAAAAATTAATGCTAAAATACCAAATACTTTTCCCATGTTTTTCACCAATTTATTGTTTATTAATTTTTTTAGATTTATGAATATATAATACTAATGAGATGAAGATATATAAAAGCGTTATTATAACGCCTATCAAAAATTTGATAGGGATTGTTAATTATTATATAAATCTAAGAAGAAATCTAGGTAAGAGAAAATAGTAGTTGTAAAAAGTGTCGTCTATTAATCTATTTTCAATCCTTTAATCGGCTTTCGTGAGCGTGGAGGAGCTCGTTTGAAGGTTAT
>Ga0114930_10001096_pt1 | contig 26718 bp, 17 predicted proteins | sample AnhtaG_FD_87300 | JGI IMG/M metagenome (GOLD analysis project Ga0114930, IMG submission 87300) | Deep subsurface microbial communities from Anholt, Denmark to uncover new lineages of life (NeLLi) - Anholt_01485 metaG | ecosystem: Environmental > Aquatic > Marine > Oceanic > Sediment | place... | reverse complement strand
GTCCCGCTGAGGAAATGGAATCTCAATGTGTCTCTCTGCAAAGACGCGGTTGATGGCCTTGTTCAAGCGGTCTCGCGTAGTCATGAGCACGGCCGGGGAGGGAACGAACACCCGGAGCGCAAAGTCCAGCGAACTCTCCCCGTGATCCATGAATATGACTGATGAGGGTGGTTCCTCAAGTACGTCCGGGTCCTCGTGAGCGAGGGCGAGTAGCACCTCGCTCACCTCGTCCACATTGCTGCCGTAGGCCACGCCGATGTTGATGACCAGGCGGTTGACCGTGTTGCCTCGGGTCCAATTCGTAACTTCTTGGGTGATCAGGTTGCGGTTCGGAAGAACCACCTCCTGCTGATCAAAATTGAGGATGGTCGTTGCCCGGATGTTGATCCGCCTCACCGTGCCGGACATAGAGCCTATGGTGACAATATCATTCACTTGAATGGGTCGTTCCACCAGCAGAATTATGCCGCTCACGAAATTGGACACGATTTCCTGGAGTCCAAACCCGAGCCCGATACCCAGCGCTGCCATTAGCCATCCCAAGCGACCGAGGTCAAGATGGATTTCCCCCAGCGCCATGAATATTCCGACTGCGAAAATCCCGTATCGGGACATGGTCAATAGGGCGTACTTGGCGCCCTGATCGAGCTGAATTCGCGGGAAGATGGTGAACTCATAAATGCCCGGGAGGCTTCGCAGCAACCATGACATGACGGCGATGTACAGGAAGAACCTCAGTAAGTCGGCCGCGGTTACGAATTCCTCCGTCTCTCCGACCGTTCGGACCTCATGAAGGTGCACTTCGTCGAGGACTTGAAACGTGTGCTGGTCTACCCCCCAGAATCGCGCCAGGAGAATGAGAACGACAAGCACGAATGCCACCCGGACAAACCGGCGCATGGGGCCCGATGGTTCGGAATCCGCCTCGATGTCCTCATCAGACGCCGCTTGTGCCTGCTTGCGCCGTTGCCGTCGTGCATTGGCCTCCACGGCGCCGGCCACCATCATGTAAAGTGGGGGTGAGAACAGCAGTACTGGAAGTGAGAGGGCGAGACTCTGCGCGAGGCTTTGTGCTGCGTACCGGTAGCCTGCTATGTCCAGACCGAGAATCATGAATGCCAGCAGCACGATGACGGCACGCAGGACGGGCCACAGACGGTTCACAGAGGCGCTGTCCAGGATTTCCAAGGCATACGACGAGAAGGGGCTACGGGGCCGTACAAGGAGGGTCATTGCTGCTAACCCTATCACTGCGAAGGCCGTGTAGCACAGGCGTGGCAGTGCTTCGAACTCGAAGGGGGCATTCCTCAGTATACTCCAGGCGCAAAGGAACACCACGTATCCACTTAGCAGAAGGGAAATGGGGCGGCGCAAGGACCTCGCCGCCTCTACCGGCATTTTGAAGTAAGCCTGTGCAATCCCTCCTTGACGCAACATGGAACGGGTCATAAACCAGAAGAACAGGAAATAGGCCAGATGTTGCAGCAATCCCACAATAATGGGGCTCAGCGCTGCGGGAAGGTCCAACCAGACAACCGTTCTCGCTGCTACAAGCAGATAGGCCGGCAGTAGGCCGGCCCCAATGACCGCCGCGATGAAGGGCAGAGACGGCCCCTGTTTGACATCCTCGGAGCCTATGGCGCCCGCATTTCGCCGCGCGACAAAGCGCCGGAGCCGCATTCGAAAATACAGCAGCACAGCGGGAAGAACGGGAAAGAGAAGCAGTCCGACGACAATCCCACTGGGGCTCCGCAATGGCCTCATGAGTTGCGATTGGCTTTCCGTCGACGTGGCGGCCGAGAACCATTCTCTCAGTTTGGCCAACTCCGCACTGGTGGACCGAAGGAGCGTCAAGGTCAGGGGTTTGCCATCTCGAAGCCAGAAGGCTTTGGAGCGAATGAATCCCTCTGTCTCACCCAAAGCGTCCAGCCGGACCAGCGTTACATTCTGCAGCTGCTGTCCAACCGTGATGACTTCCGTTAGCAGGGCCTTTTCCTCGCGTAACGCCTTCCGGTAGTTTTCGCGAATGTCCTCCGCCTGCAACGCGAAGTAGGCCCGGTCAGCTTCAGGCGTTTGCGCCAAAACGGCTTCCGTCTCTTGTTCCCAGGTCTCACTGAGCGCGAAAAGGGCGTCTTCGATTTCGAACCGACGCGTCCGGTATCCATTGAGCGTTTCGACGCGGTCGCCGCGCAGCGACCTGCTCAGTATCTCCCGACGCAGTTTCAGTTGCTTCCGAACAAGTCGGAGTCTTTCGGACGCTAGCGCAGAAACTTCCGGCCGTTGGAAGTACTCTCGAAGTCCCTCCAGCTCGGCCTGTTCCGCAGCGAGGCGTTTCTCCTGCTCCGCAAGATCTTTCTGAAGCCGCACGTTGAACGACTCCAACTCGCTTGCGTTCATCTCAGAGCGCAGAATCTCCGCCTCATATCGGGCGAGAAGGCGAGCACTGGCGGTTGCTGCTTCCTCAGCCTCTCGCTCCTTGCGCGCGAGTCCCTGCTCCATTGTGCGCTGTTCAGAAGCGAGGGCGGTCTCGAGTGCCTCTCCGTAAAGACTAAACTCCTGTTCCAAACCCTCAAGCCGTTTCTGTGCCAGGTCGAGTTCGTCACTCGATACGGATTCCGTAGCCTGAATGAACTTCGTCTCGTCGTCTGAAACCTTCGCGAGAAACTGAGCAATCTGTTTATCCAGCAGTGCATTCTCCAGCCTGATCTCCAGTACGCTCTTCTCGTCACTGTCACTCTCTTGGGCAATACTTTGGCGGAGTTGCGAAGCCCGGTCTTCGGCTTCTCCGGCGCGCGTACGGGCCTGTGCCGCCAATTGAGGAAGGGTTTCCAGGCGTTCACTTCGCTCTGCGAGACTACTGCTCAAGGCCGTCGTTCGCTCGCGCTGCGCGCTGACCTGGTCCTTTAACTCGGAGTACGCCTCCTTGGTCGGGGACAGAGGGCGTGCTGGGGCTCCTGCCTCTTCAAAGGCTTGCACTTCCCCTCGGACGCGCGCCTGCCGTTCCGGCAGACCCTGCAGTTCGGAGGTCCGTGTTTCCTCCGCAGCGAGCAAGGATTTGTATTCCTCGAGGAGGGCGATTCGCCGCTCGAAGCTTGCTTTGCGCCGTCCCGCAACGCTGTCCTCCTCGGCACCTTCAGGAATGGCCGCAAGTCTCTCATGGGCGTCAGCCAGTTGCTCGTCCAACTTCCCTGGGGAAGGAAGCCCGGCTGGCGCCTCAGCGACCTCTGGCGGCGCCTCTTGCTCCTGTGCGATGGCAGTTCTGCAGAGAACGTAGGGGAAGGCGTTCCCAACGAGTACAAGGAGAACCTGCACACTGAAGAGTCTAGTCGCTAGTGTCCTCATGCTTGCGCTCCTTCCTTGTTCTTGGGGACCTCGGCACGGTATGAACCCAGCCGGGTCCTGCGGACTCGGCTCTACGGTGCGCCCAGATAACGGAAAAGCAGCTCCTCCCACTCGGGTCCTACCGTTTTCTCAAGGAGGATCCTGTTGAGGGATTCCCGAATCGGGCTCCCGGCCTGAAGCCCTATGGCGTAGTTCTGCCGTTCAAACCGATGTGGAAGCACTTCCTCCTGGCCAAGGAACTCCTCTTTCACAACGAACCAGCAAACCCATGGTGCGCCAAGGCGATTGGCGCTTCAGCACAATCGCCTCAGGAAGGTGTGCCTCCCGCCTCCTCGGGCGCGTCGCCGGCCGCGTCCGGCGAATCCGGTGCAGGCGGGTACAGAATCTGAATGTTCATTCCCGCGCGGGCGTCCGAGATCAGTTTCTCCACGGCCTCCTGCTTCTTCTTGTTGGACAGGTGGCCTCGCAAGGGCTCTTCCACGTCAGCCAAGGTCATGGCGCCCGGCTCGTGTTTCGCCGTAACGGTGAGAATGTGCCATCCGAACTGCGTCCGAAACGGTTCACTGACCTCGCCTACAGGCAGAGTGAACATCCGTTCTTCGAATTCCGGAACCATCTTGCCGCGCGGCGTCTCAGGATACGCCCCGCCCCGCTGCGCGGATCCCGGGTCGTCGGACACGTCTTTGGCGACCTCCGCAAAGTCCTCCCCGCCCACCACGCGGGCCCGGGCGGCGTCGATCGTCTCTTTGCCGGTTGACCAGGCGGCTTCGTCCTCACCCTCGACCCGCACGAGAATGTGCGATACGTCTACGGTTTCCTGAGGTCGTTCGAGTCGTCCGGAGGCCTTGAACGTTTCATAGGTCTCCGCGACCTCCTCATCCGTAACCGCAGCGGCATCCTTGGTCGCCTCATCGATGTATGGGCGAATCGTCAAGTCCTCACGGATCGCCTTCTTCAACCCCTCCTCGGTGAACCCCGTCTGGGCCAGATACGCGGCGAACTTCTCCTCCGTATCGAAGCGGGTCTTCTGTTCTTCGAAGACTCGCTCGACCTCCGCGTCTTCCACGGCATCGGTCGATTTGCCGGCGAGAAGGGTCAGGATCTTGCGCTCGACCAAGGAGTCCACGAGCCGGCGCTGCTGCTCCTCCGACATCGGGGGCGGCGCGCCGCCGGGCGCTCCGCGCGGCCTCATCCGGGCCATGGCCTCCTGAAGCTCTTGTCCCGTGATCCGTTCGGCGCCGATGGTCGCCACCACGTCAGGAATAACGGGTTCCGAGGCGACCTCCACCGTCGTCGGCGGGGTGGCCGAGGCGCTGTCCTGGACCACCTTGACCTCGGTCGGTGAATCGGTCGGGGCCACCTGTGCGGGTTTTGGCGGCTCTTGCGAGCCGCAGCCGGTCACCGCGATGAGAACCGCAGCACAACACGCCGCGGTCACCGTTCTTGCATTCATGGGTAGATTCCTCGTTGTTTCGCGGCGTTGGCGTGCGCGATGCCGCTCGCCACAAGAAGACGCGCCGGCCCTATGCTGGCGGACATGGATTCCTCGAATGACTCGTGTTCCCGCCCATGGTATCAGGAAAGCCGCCGCAAATGACAGCCGAAAGCCGGGCGAGTTGGGATCAGGTCCTGCAATCCAACATTTCTTGTGTTTGCCGCGAAGGAAATCAGATTGACCCGCATGAGACGCGGAACTTCGGTTTCCTGTCCGTACAACACGCCGTTGGATGACTTCGCAGAAGCAGGCTAATGCTCGTTTCTTCGTGTCCCTGCTGCCGCGCATACGAGCGCTGGTCTTCGGCGGCGCCTAGTTCCACCTTGGCCACAAAGCCGGCTGCCTGAGCGGCGATCTTGTCCAGGCCGATCAGCGCCATCAGTTTCTCAACCCGTGCCTCACGGCCATGGAGACGGCCAAAGGCCGGCGCTTGGCGCCTTGCCCGTCCCTCTCGCGCAGGATGCCCGCACCCCCTTGGGCGTGACTTTCGAGAATCCGTGCTCGGATATTCCCAAAGCTCAAACAAACGCGCTGCGTCGTCATTTCCTTCTTGATCCGGATGTCATGAGCCATCCAAATGCGCCTTTTTTCTCGAATCCCAACCACCGCCGAGGCACCCGGTTATTTTATTTGAGAAGACAGTCACGAATCCTGTATCATGGCGCTGGATGGCGTGAGGATTGGCTTTCGGCCACTGGGTTGCGGCACGAGGGTTGCCGTTCGAGGCACGTGTCTTGTGGTGGCCAGGGAGAGGGTCCTTATTGGATGCTGGGTCATGTAGGTGTAGCAGGCTAGGCGCGGCCTAATCGAAGGTCCACAGCCTGGGAAGGAGGTCATGTGAAAGTCGCCGTTTTGGTCAAGCGAGTGCCGGATACGGCCTCGGTATTCAAGGTTGCGGAAGACAACAAGTCGATAGTGACGGACAACCTGAAGTATGTGATGAGTCCGTACGACGAGATCGCCATGGAACAGGCGATCCGCCTCAAGGAATCGGATGACGCCGAGGTGGTCGTTGTGAGTCTCGGGCCGAAGGAAACGACCACCGTGATGCGCACGGCCCTGGCCATGGGGGGCGATTCCGGGTTGCTGGTCACGGGCGAGGGACTCGAGGCCCTGACGAGCAAAGGGATAGCGCGGGCCCTGGCCGCGGCCCTGAATACCTTGTCGCCGGACCTGATCTTCGCCGGAAAACAGGCGGTGGATGACGATGCGTCGCAGGTGCCGGAGCGGGTGGCCGAGCTGCTCGAGATCCCGCATGCATCCGTGGCGGCGCGCTTCGAACTCAGCGGGGAATCGGTTACGGTGGACCGCGTGATCGAAGGCGGCCACTATACGCTCGAGTTGCCGCTCCCGGCGCTCATCACGGCCGAGAAGAGCCTCAACGAGCCGCGGTACCCGACGCTGCCCAACATCATGAAGGCCAAGAAGAAACCTATCGAGGAGAAGACGCTGAGTGATTTGGAGCTGGCGCCGGAAGACCTCGCCTCGGACCTGGTCGTGGAATCCCTTTCCCTGCCGCGCCAGGAACGGCGGCAGAAGGTCCTCGAAGGCGAGAATACCGAGCAGATTGCGCAGCTTGTGAAATTCTTGGGCGAAGAAGAGAAGGTATTGTAACACAACCGGTTAGACAAGGGGTTGCAACCCCTTGTGTCTTAAGGAGTCTCCTCATGAGCGTACTTGTACTTCTGGAACAACGTGGTGAACTAAAGGCCAGCGCTCTTGAAGCGGCTACGGCCGGGGCAAAGGTCGCCAAAGCGACCGGGATGCCGCTCAACGCCGTCTACATCGGCCAGTCTCTTGGGGACCAGGCTTCCGAGTTGGCCGGCTTCGGCATCGACAAAGTGTACGCCTACGAACACAGCGATCTGGGCAACTACTCGAACGACGCCTACGTGCCCATCGTGCGCGACCTGGCCAAGGAACTCGACGCCAAGGTCATCATCGGCACGGCGAGCGCCTTGGGCAAGGAGTTCTGCGCCTCGGTGGCCGCGCGGCTGGGTGTCGAGTTGGTTCAGGACGCCGTTGAATTGTCGTGGGACAACGGGCTCAAGGTGAAGAAGCCCATCTACGCCGGCAAGGTCATTTCAGAGATCGCCGTCACGGGTACGCCGGCGATGGTGTCGCTGCGTCCGAACGTCGTGCCGGTCGAGCGCGAAGGAGACGACGCGGCCAAGGGCCGTGGACAGCCGGAGATCGTCAAGCGCGAGATGCCCGACGTGTCCTTGCGCACGGTGCTCAAGGAGGCGGCCTTGGCCGCGGCGGGCGTGGTCGATCTTACCGAGGCCAAGATCGTGGTATCGGGGGGCCGCGGCATCGGCGGCCCCGAGAACTGGCCGGTGCTCCAGGGACTGTGCGACGTGCTCGGCGCGGCCCTGGGCGCGAGCCGCGTGGCGGTTGATTCGGGCTGGATCGAGCACAGCCACCAGGTGGGCCAGACCGGCAAGGTGGTCGGCCCCGACCTCTACATCGCCTGCGGCATCTCGGGTGCCATTCAACACCAGGCCGGCATGCGCACATCGGGCACCGTGGTGGCGATCAACAAGGATCCGGAAGCCCCGATCTTCAAGATCTGCGACTACGGTATCGTGGGCGACCTCTTCGAGATCGTTCCTCTTCTTGCCGAGGGAATAGGAAAGGTTCGTTCATGACCATCGGCAGCATCATTCTCGTGGTTCTCCTGGCCGCGGCCTTCGCCGTGTTCTTCCGGCGGGTTATCCAAATCGTGCGGTTCATCAGCCTGGGCCAGGGCACGATCTCGCTGGGCCGGCTGGTCACGAGGTTCACGGACCTGGTCGTCAAAGGGTTCTTGCAGCGCCTGGTGCTGCGTGAGCTGTCCGGCTTGGGTCACGCCCTGATCTTCTGGGGTTTTTTGGTGATCACCTATGGCACCCTCGAGGGCCTTATCGCGGGCGTGTTTCCGGGCTTCTCCTTTGCGTGGATGGGGCCCATCTACTGGTTAATGAACACCTGCCAAGACATCATGGGCTTCCTGGTGGTGTGCGCGTTGGCGGTGTCCGTGTTCCGCAGGCTCGTGCTGCGGCCCAAGCGGCTCGAGGCGACCCTTGCGCATACGATGGACGCCTTGATCATCGTGGGGCTGATCTTGGTGCTGATCGTGGCGATGTACGCGATCCGGATCATGGACCCCCGGCCGGGATTCACGCCCGTCGCCTATATCCTGGGCGCCGTCCTTCTGGGCGGGCCGTCCGCGGGCCCGGAAGCCTATCCGTTGGCGCTGCCCGTGTTCGAGTGGCTCCACAATGCCGTGATCCTAGGCTTCCTGGTCTACATCCCTTACTCGAAGCATCTGCACTTGGTGACGGCGCTGCCCAATCTGTTCCTACGGGAGGACCGTGTGGTCGGCCGTATCGAGAAGCTCGACCTCGAAGACGAAGAGGCCGAGAGCTTCGGCAAGACCAAGATCACCGACTACACGAAGAAGGACTTGCTCGAGGTGGCGGCGTGTACGGAATGCGGCCGCTGTCATGAGGCCTGCCCCGCACAGGCCACCGGCAAGCCGCTGAGCCCCCGCGACGTGGTGTTGGGCCTGAAGGACCACTTGTTCGAAGAGGGTCCGGCCTTGCTCAAGGATCGGAACGCGGAGATGAAGAAAACGCTGTTCGGCGACGTGATCAGTGGGGACGTGCTGTGGGCCTGCACCACGTGCATGGCGTGCGAGGACGTCTGTCCCGTTGAGATTTGGCAGATGAGCAAGCTGTTCGGCGTCCGCCAGGCGCGTGTGCTCATGGAGGGCGACTTCCCCGAGGAGGCCCAGCTCGCCCTTCGCAACATGGAAACCCAGTCCAATCCGTGGGGTATGGCGCAAGAAGCCCGGGCCGATTGGGCCAAGGACTTGGGCATCAAGACGCTCGCCGAGGACGCGGAGGTCGAGTACCTATGGTACGTGGGCTGCGCGGGCTCCTATGACCAGCGCTACATCGAGGTGAGCACGGCGTTTGCCAAGCTCCTCCAGCACGCCGGCGTTTCCTTCGGCATTCTGGGCAGCGAGGAATTCTGCTGCGGCGACAGCGCAAAGCGCATCGGCAACGAATACCTCGCCCAGATGATGGTCCAGCAGAACGTCGAGGTCATGAACGGCTACGGCGTCAAGAAGATCGTGACGGCCTGCCCGCACGGCTTCAACACCTTCAAGAACGAGTATCCGCAGTATGGCGGCGACTACGAGGTCATTCACCATGCGGAGTTGATTGACAAGCTCATAAGGGAGGGCAAGCTCAAACCGAAGGGCAAGGCCGGAGACGGCGGCATTACGTATCACGACTCGTGCTATCTCGGCCGGTACAACAACATCTTCGACGCCCCGCGCAACGTCCTCAAGGCCGCTTCCGGGGTCGACGCCGTCGAGCTCGGGCGCACGCGCAACAAGAGCTTCTGCTGTGGCGCCGGCGGCGGCCGGATGTGGATGGAGGAGTCCATTGGCACCAACATTTATGCCGACCGGGCCCGCGAAGTGATCGACACGGGCGTGGGCACCGTGGCCACGGCCTGCCCCTTCTGCATGACGATGATGATGGACGGGGTCAAGGACGAAGGCCGCCCAGAGGTCAAGGTCAAGGACATCGCCGAGATCATCGCGGAATCGCTCGGTCTGACCGCGGCCCCGGCGACGTCGGAGCCGCCGGCTTCCGAACAAGCGTGAAGAAGAGAGCAATGCCTGTATTCGGGAGGCGCACATGCTGCGTCATGAGACCTTCGCCGGACGCAGCCAGGGGGTCTTCACGAAGAAGGGCGGGTAGTGATTTAGAGGTAGTGACTGGAACGAGGAACGAGATAGCGAAAGCCACAACAAATCGAAAGGTGTACTAGCCATGGGCGACAAGATTGCGGACTTGAGAACCATGCGTTTCCTGCTCTACGAGGTGCTCGACGTCGAGGCACTCACCAAGTATCCCTTCTACGAGGACCATTCCAAAGAGACCTTTGACATGGCCCTCGACACCGCGGACCAAGTGGCGCGGGAGGTCTTTCTGCCGCCCTACCAGGACTTCGATACGGAGGGCGCGCAGTTCGAGGACGGGAAAGTCACCATGCCCAAGGGCATGCATGAGATCTGGAAGCACGCCAAGGAAGGCGGTTGGTTCGCGACGTCGGTCTGCTTTGACGCCGGGGGCCAGCAGTTTCCCATCATGCTGGACACGGCCACGTCCTTCTTGTTCGCCGGCGCCAACAACGCGGCCCATATATCCATATTGTTGGGCACAGGCGCCGGCAACCTCATTGAGAGCTACGGCAGCGAGGAACTCAAAGACCGCTACATGGAGAAGCTCTACTCGGGCGAATGGGCCGGGACCATGGCGCTCACCGAACCCCAGGCCGGCAGTTCCCTGGCGGACATCACCACGACAGCGGTCAAGGCGCCCGACGGCGACCACTACATGATCAAGGGAACGAAGAGCTTCATTTCCTCCGGCGACCATGACCTTACCGACAACATCATTCATCCCGTGCTCGTGAAGATGGAAGGGGCGCCGCCCGGCACCAAGGGCATCAGCCTGTTCATCGTGCCCAAGTACCGCCTCAATCCGGATGGCACGATCGGGGAGTTCAACGACGTCACAACGGCGGGCGTCGAGCACAAGATGGGGATCAGAGGCTCGACGACGGCCACGCTGAATTTCGGCAACAACGACGATTGCCACGGCTGGCTTCTCGGCGAAGAGAACATGGGCCTGAAATACATGTTCCTGCTCATGAACCACGCCCGCTTATACACGGGCCTGCAGGCCACGGCCGCGGCCTCGAGGGCCTACCAAGTAGCGCTCGAGTATGCCCACGAGCGCGAGCAGGGCCGCGATATCACGTGCAGGGACTACACCACGCCACAGATACCCATTATCAAACACGCCGACGTACGCATCATGCTGCTGCAGCAGAAGGCCTTCGTCGAAGGTTCGCTGGGGCTGATCCTCTATTGCGCCAGGCTCGGCGACAGGCTCCGCATCGAGGCGAACGAAGAGGAACAGCTCCTGCTCGAACTGCTCACGCCGTGCGTCAAGGCATACGGATCCGATGCCGGCTTTGAATCCATTCGAATCGCGCTGCAATGCCTGGCGGGCGCGGGCTTCTGCGAGGAATTCCCGGTTTCCCAGTTGCTTCGCGACTGCAAGGTCTTCTCGATCTACGAGGGGGCGAACGGCATCCAGGCCATGGACCTCCTCGGCCGCAAAGTGGCCAGGAAAGGCGGGGCGGCCATCCGCGTGCTCATGACCGAGATGGCCAAGACCCTCGAGGAGGGCGCCACACTCGAGCCGCTCAAGGACATCACAGCGAAGGTCAAGGAACTCCAAGAGGAGGTCGGCGGCACCACGATGCATCTCGGCGCGATGGGCATGTCGGGCCAAGTGGCCCAATACCTCTCAAACGCCACCCCCTATCTCGAGATGGTCTCCCAGATGCTTTTCGCCTGGCAACTGCTCATGCAAGCCGTCGTGGCGCAGAAGGCCCTCGACGCCGGGACCACGGAAGAGGACTTCTACAAGGGCAAGGTCGAGACCGCCAAGTTCTACGTCAACACCGTTGTGCCCCACGCCATGGCCACGTCGCAGATCCTCAAGTCCAACGAGCGGACCGCCCTGGACTTCAAAGAGGAATGGTTCTAATACACCTGGACAAATAGACCTGCGTAACGCGATGGGCGCCTACTGCCAGGCTGCCGTGCTTCGCCAGTAGGCGCCCAAAGTGTTCAGCCTATTTGTGTACGGTCACCTAGTGCCATCCACGTCGATCAGCCCGAAGTAGCGCCCCATCCAGTAGCCGAGCAAATAGTCGTGGCCGTTGAACTCCATGGGGTGGTCGGCACTTCGGTCACCCGCGGTGTGGTACGGGTCATTCACCCACGCCGACCACATCTTCACCCGGCGATCCACGGGCACAGGCTTCCCCGCTTGGGGCTCGGGGCTCTTCGGCGCCGGGTCGAAGGCAAAACCCAATTCCTTCTCGTACTTCGCTACCGTCGCCCGGTTCCACTTCATGTCCAAGGGAAACCAGCGCAACGTGTCAATGGCGGGCTTCACGCCGGACGCGTCGCCCAGGTACTTCGCCGCAGTAAATGCAAACAACGGGTTCGCCTCCGGCTTCACTCCGGGATACTTCTCGTTCCCCTCCCACGCGCGCCGCAGGCTCTCCACGAAGAACCGCCTCAGGTCCGGGTCGGTCTCGTAGCGCAACAGCGGGTCGTAGGCCAGGAAAATGGACACGTCGTCATCGTGGTTCACGACGCCCGGAATCGCCGGATTGAGCATGCGACGGGCGCCCACCGCGAGCGCTGCGTAGCCCTCGTCCACGGCCCACTTCCGGTATGCCTCCGCGTAGCGTTCCTGCCCGGTGACGTGATGGGCCACCTTCAACACTTGCAGCCACAGAAGCGCGTTCATCTTTTCCCAGGACTTCACATACCTCGGGTAGTACTTCCCCCACTGCGTCGGCTTCCCGTCATAGCCCACAATCCGCAAGTCATTCTCGAGGATGTAGTCCGTGACCGCGGCCACGTCGCCCGCGATCAGGGCCTTGTCGTCCTCGTCCGCCACCAGGTCATAGGCCAGCGGGTACCCGAACAGCGCCCCGTTCACCTGGTCGCTGCTCACGTCCCCCCGCCACTTGTACACCCCGTCTGGCGAAAGCCGCCAGATTCCATCATCTTCCATCGGCTTGTCCGCCGGCCATGCCGCCCGGGCCAGCAGCCCCTTCTTGCCGCTCACGGTGAAGAGCAGGTGCAACGCCCGTATGCATTGTTGGGCCGCGGCCTTGTCCTTGGGGTCGTGCGTGAGCGCGTACTTCATCGCCAGCGTGCCCAGGTAGATGCCCGTCATGTAAGCGTTGTCCGGCATGTTGTACGCCACGAAATCGCGGTTCGCCGTGGGCAGTTTCAGCTTGCACAGGGCCTGTCCCTCGAGCAGGAACCGCGCCTCCATGTCGTGCTGAAACACCGCCGCCTTGTCGGCCATGGACAGCCCCTCTGCAGCCGCCGTTCCCCACATCACACACGAAACCAAACACAATCGCAGCATCTTGACCTGACTCCGCCCTCAACGGAAAACGAGGATCGCTCCCATATCTTCGCAGACCCAACACCTCTGGCTTCTCGTATGCAGTCTGTATCGGCTCAGCGTGAATCACACATCGGCCTTCGCGCTCGAGCTACGAAATCCCAAGGACAGCATACCCGATCCGGCGACCCGCTTCCCCAGTTCAAATCCCTCGCTGGCTCGCGTCACGCCTTGGGCTTAAGCCGCAGGCGGAAGGGGCCGTCGGGCGTGACGGAGACCGAAAGTCCCTTGCGGAGCTCGGCAGCGGTCACCTCGCCGCCCTCGCTCTCGAAGGTAGCCTTCTTGGGCACGGTGAACCATTCGGGGAACTGGTTGAGGCGTGGGTAGTCGGAAGGCATGTTGAGGTGCTCGGCGTGGCGGGGGACATCGAAGTGGAGCGTGCCCTTCCAGGGCCAGTCGGCCTGGATTTGGAAGCAGGCGGCGCCGTCGTCGGTGCGCACGGCGCCGAGGCGCAGGTCGGCGCGCCAGGGGAGCACGTAGGCGCCCTGGGTCTTCCAGAGGGCGTACATCAGCGCGGTGCGTGCGAAGTTGCCGTCGCCGTGCCAGCCTTCGATGACGCCCGTGTCGCGCGGCTTGGCCAGCAGGATGGCGGCCACGTAATCGGCCCATTGCGCCGCCTCGGGCGTCGGGATGCGGTTCATAAGATTGAGTCCGCCCTCGAGTGAGTCGGCGTAGCCGTCGGCGCCGCCGCCCTCCCACTTGTAGTCCTTTGCGTTGAGCAGATGGGTCAACACGAACTCGACGGCCTCGCGGTAGCGGGCCGCGTCGTCGAGCTCGGCGGCGACGAGGAAGGCGTTGTAGTCGTAGCCCCAGTTGTCGGTGAGTTCGTCGTTGAGCACCTTGCCGCTGCGGGGGTCGACCGAGTCGTAAAGCAGGCCGTTCTCGTCGCGCGCCACCTCGAGGATGCGGTCGAGCATGGCGTGCATCTTCGGGCGCCACTGGGCGTGTTTCTCGGGGTCTTTGTGGGCGGCGACGTAGTACACCTCGGACAGGCCGTTGATGACCTCGCAGCCGTGGTCGTCCAGCCGGAGCCGCTCGGCCTCGCTCGGCAGGTGGTGCAAGAGGAAGTAGTCGGCCAGTCGGAAGGCCCGCGCACGGTAGGCGTCGTTGCCCGTCATCCAATACATGCGCGAGAGGCCCTGCATGAGGTCCCCGGCAACCTCGTGCGACGTGGACGGGAGCGTTCCGACTTCCGTCTCGACGGCGCCGTGTTTCCAGACGTCGTTGAGCAACCCCAGCATGCGGTCCGACCAGGGGCTCGGGCCGATCAGTTCGGTCAAGGGCAGCAACCCATCCTTCATGTATTCGCTCGCGCCGAAGATGAGGTCGGCCATCTTGGGTTCGGGGGTTCGGAAGTCCTGGGTGGCGAACACGTAGTCATCGGGCAGGCGGTCGACGCGGTTGCACAGCAGTTGCTCTGTGGCGAGCATCTCTTGCATGACCCCCATGAACAGCGGCCGGTCGGTATAGAAGGTGCTGAGCACCATGAACGGGTAATTGTCGGCGGCGGCGTCTTTCGCGTTCCAGTAGAAGTCCCGGCTGAGGTTGCGCGGGATGAGGCCCGTCTCAGGGTCGGCGTGTTGAAGCCAGCCATGGACGAAGCGCCAGCACTTGAGCAACGCCTGGCGCGCCACTTCGCCGTTCTCCGCCGCTTGTTCCCACGGGTCCTGAGCCACGGCCGCCGCACACGCAATGAGGCCGACCAACACCACAACGCGTCGCAACATGACATCACTCCTTCGCTGCTACCGCCCGGCCGGTCTTGCTTTGGCTGCCGGCTTCTTCTTGCTTGCGGGTTTCTTCTTCGCTACGGGTTTCTTCTTTGCGGCTTTCGGTGTGGCGGGCCCCTTTTTCTCTGCGGCGGCTTTCTTCTTCGCCGGCGTCTTCTTCGCCACTGCCTTCTTTGCGACGGCTTTCTTCTTTCCGGCGACCTTCTTCTTCGCTGGGGCCTTCTTCGGCGCTTCGGCCTCGATGCGTTCCTTGATGGGGTGCGCCTTCAACCAGTTCAAGATGGGTTCGTAGACGTCCTTGGCGCACTCGCCGCCCATGACCAAGTCGACGTGGCTGTAGTCCGCCGCGTGGCCGTTCTCCTTCGATAGGACCAGCAGCTTCTTGTCGCGTTTTCTAAGGCCCTTGAGAAAGGCCTCGGCGCTGGGGATGGGCACGAACGGGTCGCCGGCACCGAAGATGGCCAGCAAGGGGACGCGCAGGTCCTTCAGCGAAGCGACGACGTCGACCTCGCCGTTCTTGACGCGCCACACGTGGTTCGTCGCGCTGTGTTTCATGTGTTCGGCCACGGGGACGGGCGGGGCCGAGAAGGCGGCGTACAGGTCCCGCGTACCCACCTTCGGATTCATGTTGTCCCAATTGATGGGGATCAGGCTGTTCTGCGGCCGAAACCACTTGAGCGCGCCGATCATGACACGGACGCCGCCGCGGAACGCCCGGCTCGAGAGGCGCAGGCACGCCAGCAGGACGGCGGCATAGCCGGGGATCTCGACGCCCTCGAAGCCCACGGGCGACCCGAGGGTCGTGGCGCTGGCCAGCAGCTTCGAGCCGATGGTTGCGTCGTAGGCGTACAGCAGCATGCCGCCCATCGAGTGGCCCACCCAGTGCACCTTGTCGAATCCGGTGTGCTTGCGGATGTAGTCGATGGCGGCGGGGACGTCGCGGAGTAGGTAGTCGTCGATGGTGGCCTGGTCGCGGGTGTATCCAAAGGGTGGCACGGAACTGAGGCGGCCGCGCAGGTCGATCGCCCAGCAGTCGTAGCCCTTCTGCGCGAGGTAGTCGACCATCGACTCGCCCGGCGGCACGGCGAAATTGAACTGGGTGGACATGAAGCCGTGGCACATGAGCACGGGCTCGCCCGGTGCGCCCTTGGCCTTGTACCGGCACAGCCGGATGCCCCAGAGGTCCTCGGTGGCCACCGAGTGGACCTCATCGGCATGGACGGGGTCCTGGCGCGAACCGAGGCGCACCAGCCCATAGGCCGCCGCCGCCAGCGCCACCAGGACGCATACCACAACAATCAAGAACGTAGTCATTGCTCCTCCTTCGCTTGGGGTCGTTTCGCCGCACCGCACACGTGCCCGAGGATGGCCGCGGCCAGGGCCTCGCTGAACCCCGGCACCGCCGCGATGTCGGCGACTGAGCTTTCGCCTATTCTGGCAGTCGATCCGAATTTGTTCAAGAGCGTCCGCGCACGATGCGGTCCCACGCCCGGTATGTCGGTCAGCGACGTACGCACCGTGGCCTTCTGCCGCCGCTTGCGATGGTACGTGACGGCGAACCGGTGGGCCTCGTCGCGGATGCGGGCCAGCAACTGCACAAGGTGCGTGTGTTGCGGCGGTACCACCGGGTTCTTCCGTCCCGGCAGGAAGAACCGTTCCGGCGAGCGGCCGCCGTTCGCCGAGCGGGCCTTGGCGATGGCGACGGCCGGTACGTCTTCGATCCCGAGGTCTTTGAGGACCGCGGTCGCCACGTTCAGTTGCCCTTTCCCCCCGTCAATCATGACCAGGTCGGGCAGATCGTTCTCTTCGACGCCGCGCCGGAAGCGTCGCATCAAGACCTCGTGCATCATGGCGAAATCATCCTGGCCCGCCACGGCCCGGATGGCGTAGTGGCGGTATCGGGACTTGTCCGGCGCGCCACCGATGAAGCAGACCATCGAGGCCACGGGCTTGTCGCCTTGGGTGGTCGAGACGTCGAAACACTCGATGCGCTCGGGGAGGCGGGGGAGCTTGAGGGTGCGCTGGAGCTGCTCGAGCAGGTCGCGATTCGCCTGGTCGGCGAGACGCTTCTCCTCGAAGCTGCTCTTGGCGTTGCGGTTGGCCATGGCCACCAGCGCCCGCTTCTCACCGCGCTGGGGCCAGTGGACGGTCACGCGCCCGCCCCGCTGCTCCGTGAGGACCTCGGCCAACACGTCGGCGTCCTCGAGATCCACGGGGACGAGCACCTCGTTGGGAATGATGGGGGCTTGGGCGTAGTACTGGAGCACAAACGAACTGAGCAGTTCATCCAGGGGCATCTCGCATTGTCCGAAGGAATAGGCGCGCCCCCCAACGAGCCTGCCGCCTCGGAAGAAGATCACCTGGGCCTCGGTGAACCGGCCCTTGTTGTAGAACCCGAACACGTCGCGGTCCTCGGCCCCGGGCACGGCGACGGTCCGCTGGCGCTCGACGGTCCGGCGCAGCGCGTAGAGCCGGTCGCGCAGAAACGCCGCCTGCTCGAACTCCAACCGCTCGGCGTGCTCGTCGACCTGCTGCAAGAGCCGTCTCTCGAGCTCGGCGGTCCGGCCCTCGAGCACCATGGCCGCCTGCTCGACGACCTCGTGGTACGTGTCGCGGTCGACGAGGCCCACACACGGCGCCAGGCATTGCCTCATCTGGTGATACAGGCAGGGCCGCGTCCGGTTCTCCATCACGTGCTCCGAGCAACGCCGCAACGGCAGAATCCGGTGCAGGTGGCGGAGGGTCTCGCGCACGGCCTGCGCGCTCGAATACGGCCCGAAGTACTTCGCACCGTCCTTCTTATAGCGCCGTACGACCGTGATCCGCGGGAAGTCCTCGCGCATGTCCAGGCGCAGGCTGACGTAGGTCTTGTCGTCCTTGAGGCGGACGTTGTAGCGCGGCTTGTACTGTTTGATGAGGCTGTTTTCGAGGAGCAGCGCCTCCTTCTCGTTCGTGGTGACCAGGAACTCGATGCCCGCCACGCGCCGCATCAGGAACTTGACGCTGTAGCGCGAGTCCTGCTCGTTGATGTAAGTCCGCAGCCGCGCCCGCAGGTTCTTGGCCTTGCCGACGTAGATGGGCCGTTCCTGCTCATCGTACATGATGTAGCAGCCCGGAAGCGTCGGCACGGCGCCCACGTCATACGACTCGAGCAGGTCGGCCGCGCTCGTGCGTTCCGAAGGGCGCTTCGCGATAATCAGCCGTTCGGCGGAGGTCACAGTGGCTCGTGGCGCCATGGGAAACACTATAGCGCGCCGGTAGGGAAAAGGGAAAAGAGCGGGTAACCGTTCACAGCGGGGAGCGCCAACGAAATCAGGGCGCCCGCCATCGTGCTCGTGCTCGTGCTCGTGCTCGTCATCGTACTCGTCATTCGTCACTCGTAATCGGCATTGGTACCCTGACCGTGGGCATCGATTACGGGCGAACGCGAGTTCGCCTTAGGGGAAGCAACGCTTCCCCCGATTACGATTACGATTACGAGTGACGAATGACGAGTACGATGACGAGCACGAGCACGATGCGGATCCCCGTCCTGCTCCCTTTCTTGCAGCTCGACGTAGGTCTTCCCATACTGCGCCCCGTGAACGGTTACAAGAGCGAGGGAAGAAGCCCTGATCGCGCGAAAGGCGCGAAGCGGCACGGTTCTGCTATGATGGAAGGCACGGTCGCGTTCGTGGCGGGTGCGCTATGGATCATGCAATGTACACGGACGAGCTCCTGGAGAGGAAGTACAGCGCCCAGAAGGCCTTGGCCGACAAGGCGGAGGCCGAGGGCGAAGACTACCTTCGCGTCGTGGAAGACGAAGTCGTGAAGCTCTTTCGGAGCAAAGGCTGGCCGCTTCGTTTTGCCCGAAGAGAGGGCTCGGCCATAGAACCCGCCCATCGCGACCCGTGACTGGCCGCGTTTCTCGGAGCAAGGACCGGGCTCGTCGGCGCGGCTCCCCATGTCACGGGTGGTGTCCAGGCCGGCTCACACCCCGAACTGGCGCATGTGGTGCTCGAAGTGGACACCGTGCAGCCTGGCCCAGTCGTCGACGCCCAAGTCGCCCAGCGCGGGGTGCCGTTTCGGTTCGAGCTCGCCCGATTGGACCAGGCCGAGGTAGTCCTCCAAGACGGCGTGGAGGGTTTCCAGGTCGTCGGGCCCGGTTCGCGGCGCTTTGTTGATGGTTTTCGGGGTCTTGAGGTTCTTGGGAAGGCGCACGATCCCGTGGATGATGAGTGGGCCGGCGACGCGCCGCGTAAACCAGTTGCCGACGTCCGGCATGTCGCCCCCTTGGCCCATCGAGAACAGGACGACGTCCACCAGGTGCGCGATCATCTGCTCCGGCGTCATCTTGCCCCAGCGCGGTTGGGCGTCGGGTTTGATCCGCCCCAACCGCTCGACGACGTCGTCAACAAAATCGTGGTCGAAATCCCTCATGACCGTCCTCTTCGCAACGGCGCCTTCCTTACTTTCTGCCGCGCCGCATTATGTCCGATGCCCCCGGAATGCGCAAGCGAACCGGCGAAGCTCTCGGGCGCGCGACCAAAGCGGATGGCGGCATGGACGCGTACCGGGCAGCTTGAAGTCCCGGCCATTTGACCGCGATCTCGTCCGCCTTTACTATGCCCAGCGCGTCGTTGTCCACACGGAGACGCTCGATGGCACGCATTGTGATAGCGCCGGACTCGTTCAAGGAATGCGCCTCGGCCTCGGAAGTGGCCAACGCGATCGCCGAGGGGCTGCGGCGTGTTCTGCCGGACGCGGAACTGGTGATGGCGCCCATGGCCGACGGCGGCGAGGGCACGGTGGATGCGCTGGTGGCCGCCACGCAGGGGAGCTACGTGACGGTCAAGGTAACCGGCCCCCTCGGCGAACCCGTCAACGCGGCCTACGGCCTGTTGGGCGACGGGCGCACGGCCGTCATCGAGATGGCCGCCGCATCGGGCCTGGCGCTCGTGCCTGCCGAGCGCCGCGACCCTCGGATCGCGACCACGCAAGGCACGGGCGAACTCATCCGGGACGCGCTCGAGCGCGGCCGGCGCCGCATCATCCTCGGCATCGGCGGCAGCGCCACGAACGACGCAGGGGCCGGCATGGCCCAAGCCCTCGGTTTCAGGCTTATGGACGGCGCCGGCGGGGAGCTGCCCCCCGGCGGGGCGGCGCTCGCGCGCATCGCGCGCATTGACGCCTCGGCCAAGCATCCGGCCATCGACGACGCCGAGGTCCTCGTGGCCTGCGACGTCGACAACGTGCTGTGCGGGCCCGCGGGGGCGTCGCGGGTGTTCGGCCCTCAGAAGGGCTTCGGGCCGCAGAAGGGCGCGAGCGAGGCCGTGGCGGCCGAGCTCGATGCTGCGCTGGCGCGCTGGGGCGAGCTCGTCGAAGACCAACTCGGCGTCGCCGTGCGCGAGCTGCCCGGCGGAGGCGCGGCCGGCGGCCTGGGGGCCGGCCTTGTCGCGTTCATGGGTGCGCGGCTGGCACCCGGAGTCGATCTTGTGGCGGAGGCGTGCGGCCTGTCCGAACGGATGAAGGGCGCGGACCTCGTCATCACCGGGGAAGGCCGCCTGGACGCCCAGACGGCCGGCGGCAAGACGCCGCTCGGCGTCGCCCGGATCGCCAAGCAACATGGCCTCCCCGTCGTCGCGCTGGCCGGCGCCTTGGGCGAAGGACACCGCAGGCTGTATGACCTCGGCATCGACGCCATGCTCTCGATTTGCCCCGGACCGATGCCGTTGTCGGAGGCCATGGCGCGCGCCCCGGGGCTCTTGGCGGATACGGCGGAGTCCGTGGGCCGCCTCTGGCGTTGCGCGAGGGGGCCGGCATGACGGACCCTCGCGGCGAGTGAGGAAGACGCTTTGATGGATGCGTTCACAGAGGTCGGGTTTGGGGATCGCAAGCGCGCCGAGCAAAGGCTCACGCAGGTCCTTGGCCCCGCTCCCGCGGGCCTCGCCGACAGCCTGGCGCACGCGCTGGCCCTATGTGCGGACCCTGACGCCGCGCTGTTGGGATTGGAGCGCTTCCTCGAGGCGAGCCCCGCCCCTGACGACGCGCGCGCGCGCATGGCCGCGGAACCGCGCTGCGCCGATCTCGCCTGTACCATTTTCGACCAGAGTCACTTCCTGACCGATATCGTGTGCCGGCGTCCTGAACACATGGCGTGGCTGTGGGACGAGGCGCCGCTGGACCGGGCGCGTTCTCGGGACGAGATGGTCGCCGCGATGCTGGAGTGGGTGCGCGACGCCGACTCGACGGCCGCCTACGGCCTCGCCATGCGCCGCTTCAAACAGCGCGAGATCCTGCGAATAGCCGTGCGCGACGTCTACGTCCACGCCACGCTGGCGTCGGTGACGAAGGACCTGTCGAACCTGGCCGACGCGGCCCTGGAAGCCGCCCTCCGCCGGGTCCTACCCGAACTCGAAGAACGCTTCGGAAAACCGGTATGCGCCGATCCGACGGGCGCCGCACGGGACGTGTCGTTTGCCGTCATCGCCTTGGGCAAGCTCGGCGGCCGCGAGCTCAACTTCAGCTCAGACATCGACCTGCTGTTTATCTACTCCGAGCACGGACGAAGCGCCGGGGGCCGCTCGCGGGCGGTGGACACGGCCGAGTACTTCCAGAAGCTCGGGGAACAGGTCATCGGCCTCGTGTCCGAGCAAAGCGCCGAGGGATTCCTCTTCCGGGTGGACATGCGGCTTCGGCCGTATGGCCGCATGAGCCCGTTGGCCATCAGCCTCGACGCCGCGCTCGCGTACTACAGCGGGTACGCGCAGCCTTGGGAACGCCAGGCCCTGATCAAGGCCCGCCCGGCCGCGGGCGATCTCGAACTGGCGGCGCGCTTCGTTGACGAGACCCGGCCGTTGGTGTTCCCGCGATACTTTGACGACGAAACCCTCGAGGCCATCCGCGATATCAAACGGCAGACCGAAGCCCAGACCGCCGCACGCGGATATACCGAGCACGAGGTCAAGCTCGGGCGCGGCGGCATTCGCGACATCGAATTCACCGTCCAGACCCTCCAGATGCTGAACGGCGGGCGGATGCCGCAGTTGCAGACGCCCCGAACCCTCGAGGCCATCCAAGCGCTCGGACGCCGGGCGCATTTGACGGCCTTCGAAGCGACCACGCTCGCCAGCAACTACGCGTTCCTGCGCCAGGTCGAGCACCGCCTGCAGATCGAAGGCGGTGTGCAATGCCACGTGTTGCCCAGCGCGCCGGAGAAGCTCGATCGGCTCGCCCGGCGGCTCGGCTACGCGTCCGGGGCGTCCTTTACGAGCGACTTCCGCGACCGTGGCGAGGCCACCCGGGCCATCCTCGAGCGTTTCCTGGCCTCGGAAGGCTCCGGGCAGCTCTGGACCTACGACCTGTTGAGCGTCCATTGCGAGGGCGACGTGGGCAAGGCGCGCCTGGCCGAGTATGGCTTCCAGGATCCCGAGAAGGCGCGGCGCGAATTGCTACTGCTTTCCGCAGGCACCGAAGCCCAGCCGCACCCGCTCCACGTACGCCAGCAGTTCGCCGCCATTGTGACCGGTCTGCTCGAGGCCTTGGCCGCGTCGCCCGACCCCGATGGCACGCTGGTGCGCCTGGGCCGGATCCTGGCCAACCTGCGTGCGCCGGCCGCCGTCTACGAAACCATCAAGGGCAACCCCGCCTACTGCCAGTACCTCGTGACGCTGATCAGCAATAGCGAATACCTCAGCGAGATCCTCGTGCGTGACCCCGGGCTGTTCGACGTGTTTGGCGCACGCGAGACCCTCGACGCGACGGTCGCCCGCGAGGACCTCGAGGCGCAACTGGCCCTGCTGCGCCAGGCGCACGACGCCGAGGCCGCCCCCTATCGCCTGCGGGACGGCGAAACGCTGCGCGTCGGCATGCACGACCTGCTTCGCGGGGCGTCGGTCACGCAGGTGGGCCAATCCCTGACCCAGTTGGCGGAAGTCTGCCTCGCGTACGCGCTGGAACGGGCGCAACAGAGCGTGGGCCAGCGGTACGGCCGCGTAGACGGGGCCTGCGCCGTGCTCGGGCTGGGCAAGCTCGGCGGCCGCGAAATGGGGTACGGCAGCGACCTGGACCTGGTGTTCGTCTACGATGCTGACGCGACCACGGAGTCGGGCATGGCGCCGTCGGAGTATTTCGCGGCCCTCGCCGCCACGACCTTCAACCGGCTCAAAGAGCCGACGCGATACGGGGCGCTGTACCACATCGACGCGCGGCTTCGGCCTGACGGCAAGAAAGGCGTCCTGGCCGTCACCCAGCGCCGGCTCGAGGAGTACTACGGCCACGAAGCCCAGCCCTGGGAGCGCCTCGCACTCATGAAGGCCCGGGCCGTGGCCGGCGACCCCGCCTTTGCGGACGCCGTCGAGAACGCTGCCCGGGACCTCGCGTTCTCGCTGCCGCTTACGCGGCAGACCCTGGCCCACATCGACGACATCCGCTCGCGGCTCGCCCAAGCCGCCCCGCCGCTCGACCTGAAGAAAAGCGAAGGCGGCCTTGCCGGGCTCGAGTTCACGATCCGGCTCCTCCAACTCCGCCATGTGGCCCGGTTCCCCGAGCTCAAGCGGGGCGACGCCCTCGGCGCCTTGCAGGCCCTGGCGCAGAGGGGGCTCCTTCCCCTTCGAGACGCCGACGCCCTTGAGGTCGCCTACCTGGTGCTCCGCCGCGTCGAAAACCGGATCCGCATGATGCACGGCCGCTCGGACAGCTCCCTGCCGGGAGATCCCGAGGCCCAGGCCCAGCTCGCCAAGCGGCTTGGCATCGAAGGGGATCTCGCTGCTATCGTGGCAAGCCACAAACGCGCGGTTCACGCGATCTACAAGAAGGTCCTGGAAAAGCCGGCGCGCGAGGCGTAGCCCTGCACGGCCACCCCGACCCGCTGCAATCCGCCCTATGCCCCGAACCCTCGTCTTCATCTCCGTCTCCATCTCCATCTTCGTCTTCGTCTTCCTCTTCGTCTCCTGCCTCATCTCGATACCGCTTCGCGGACCCGGACTCCGAGCGAGAGCACGGTGACGAGGATCGAGGGTGCATGGCGGGAGTGAAGTCAAGCACAGCACATGTTAGCATGTCTATGAGAGCGTCCACTCGGGAGGACCTGACATGTTGGACCAACGACTCGGTCGGCGGGAGTTCATTCGGGGCGCGGCCGCGGGTGCAGCGGGCATTGCGGCGGGACTGGGCGCGACGGCCTCCGCGGCGAAGGTCGAGCTGCGGGCCGGGTCCGAATCCAAGATCCTCAACTACAACGAGGATATGGAATACCGTCGGCTCGGCAAGACGGACCTGCTGGTGTCGGCCGTTTGCATGGGCGGCCACGTGGGCCGCATCGATAAGCGCGAGGATTTCGACAAGAACCGGCGCGCCGTCATCGACCGCTGCATCGAGGTGGGCATCAACTACATCGATTCCTGCTGCGAGCCCGAGGTGATGTACTGCTGCAGGGCCCTCAAGGGGCGGCGGGACCGGATGTACCTGGCCCTATCGCACTGCGCCAAGGAAGTGCGCAATGAGGAATACCGAACGGCCAAGAAACTGCTCGAGGCCTTCGACGGGCTTCTCAAGCAGTCGGGTCAGGAGTACACCGACCTGTGGCGGATCACGTGTTTCGAGCCCGGTGGCCGGCACACCTTCAATACGTCCTGCGAGATCGTGACGGCCCTCGAGAAGGCCAAGAAAGAGGGCAAGGCCCGGTTCATCGGCATCTCGTCGCACGACCGCCGGTGGCTCAAGTTCATGATCGAGTACTTCCCCCAGCTCGACGTCGTCCTGTTCCCGTTCACGACCATGAGCAAGGCGGCCCCGACCGACAGCCTGTTCGACGTGCTCAAGGAACGGGACATGGGGGCATTCGGCATCAAGCCGTTCGCCGCCGCGTCGCTGTTCAAGGGCAACAGCCAGCCCGATTCCCCCCACGCCGAAGACGACAACCGCCGCGCGCGCCAGGCCCTCCGGTACATTCTCAACACCAACACGGTGATACCTATCCCCGGCCTCAGCAACGTAGATCAGGTCGACAACGCGGCCAAGGCCGTCAAAGAGCGCCGCGAACTGGACTTGGCCGAGCGGGCCGAACTCGGGCAGGCCGTCCGCGAGACGCTGGCCAAGCTGCCCTCGGACTACCAGTGGCTGAAACAGTGGCAGTACGTGTAGGTGCGCGGCGTTTGCCTTTCGCGCGACGGGTCGTAGTGGAACTTGAATGAGAATCCTCGTCTTGACAGCGGCCATGGCCATCGGGGTTGTGGCTTGCGAAACGGGCCGGGCGCCCCGGGGCGAGGGGCGTCAGACGCTCGAGGCCGGCGTCGCGGAGGAGGAGCCGCTCTTGCTGCTCGATGATGCCCCCGAACATAACGCGCCGGGGACGCCCGTGGCGGACAACGGCCGCTGCCACGTGTGCCACATGAACTACATGGAAGAGACCCTGAGCGTCAGCCATGCCCGGGCCGGCGTCGGCTGCGCAGACTGCCACGGCGATTCGGATGCCCACATTGACGACGAGTCGTGGGCGTCGGGCGGCAAGGGCACGCCGCCGGACAGGATGTTTCCCCGCGCGGACGTCAACCCGTTCTGCATGGGCTGTCACTCGAGGGACACGCTCGGCGGCAAGCCACACAAAGCGGTCTTGGCCGGCGCGGGGAAGACGAAGCGCTGCACCGACTGCCACGGCGACCACCGCCTGGCCCACCGCCAATGGAAATGGAAATAGGGCCTGGCGGTTCTGCGCCGGGCTTTCACGCGCGGGAAGATGGGGAGAGGCGACATGTCCAGGATGCTCGGTTACGCGTGTCTGGTCGTTTTGCTGTTTGGGCTCATGGGCGCGGCCCATGAGCCCAAACCGGTAGACCTCGACAAGGACCCGCATCTGGTCGCGTGGTGGCCGTTCGAGGAGACCTCGGGCGACAGCGCCGCGGACTCCTCGAAGCATCGCCGCAACGGCGTCCTGAAGGATGGATTGTCGTTCGATAAGGATTCGGCGTCAGGCCGGATGGGGAAGGCCCTGAAGCTCGACGGCCGGGGCTGCGTGCAGATACCCGGCTACAAGGGCGTTACCGGAACCGGCCCGCGAACCGTGGCCGCGTGGATCAAGACGACGCACGCGAGCGGCGAGATCCTGTCGTGGGGATTGGACGATGCGGGGAAAATGTGGATATTCGGGTTCATCCGGTCGGGCGTCGGGGTAACGCCCAAGGGCGGGTATCTCTACGGCAACTCGATGGTCCACGACGACGCGTGGCACCACATGGCCGTGGTGGTCGAGGAGGCCGAACTGCCCAACCTGCATGACCACGCGAGGCTCTACAAGGACGGCCGGCCCGAGGAACCCCACGACATCGGCCTGCTCGACCTCTGGCCCATCGATACCGGCAGCGACTTGGACGTCCGAATTGGCAGGGGGTTCCAGGGCCTCATCGACGACGTGCGTATCTACGACCGCGCCCTGTCGGAGGACGAGATCGAGGCGCTGGTGAAACCGCGGGAGAAGTGACGGCCCCGTGGGAGCCGTTCACAACTTGTGGTCTGACGGTTTGACGCCCTTCTTGTCCCGGCCGACGCCGATGTCCGAGGGGTCGTACTCGCCAACGTAGTCCACGTCGCTTCTCGCCGGGATCTGCTCCTCGATGCCCAGGCACCAGTAGCAGCCGTTGACCAGCAGGCGGCGGAACCCTTCGCTGTTGAAGTCGAAGGAGTGCCCCATCGTCGTCGTGAACACGCGGGATGCGCTCCCTTGCGAACCCGTGTAGGTTTTCAGCCAGGCGACCGGCACCGGTTTCTTGTCGGGATTCGGTTCATCTTGCGGGTCCATGCCACGCAGGACCTGTCCCATGATCAAGGGTTTGCTGTCACCGCTCAGCGTGGTGAGGGCGTAGACGTCGGACGGCCCCCAGATGTCTTCGCACCCCTGCACGATGGGGTGGTCCTCCATCCCGTTGGCGATGAGCCCCCGCGTGCTTTCCTTCCCGTGCGCGCCGTAGTGGTTGATCCACGTCTCGCCCAGCACCAGGCGGCCATAACCGCCTTCCGGGTCGCGGCTCCGGAAGCTGTACTGGGCGTACGGGCTGTCCTTACGCCCGCCGTATCGGAACCCATGCGCCGCCGCCCGCAGTCCGAGGACCGC
>Ga0114930_10001095_pt1 | contig 26730 bp, 21 predicted proteins | sample AnhtaG_FD_87300 | JGI IMG/M metagenome (GOLD analysis project Ga0114930, IMG submission 87300) | Deep subsurface microbial communities from Anholt, Denmark to uncover new lineages of life (NeLLi) - Anholt_01485 metaG | ecosystem: Environmental > Aquatic > Marine > Oceanic > Sediment | place... | reverse complement strand
TTACCGGCAAATTCATCTTGTCCATAACTATCTCCTATAGAATGTGGTTAATGAAATAAAAACTATATTTCCTACATTCTACAGATTACCTATTTTGAGCGCCAGAAAAATTTGTCACACCCCCGTAGTAACAAAAGGCTTGGCTATTCCACATATTGTTGTTGAAGGTGAACACACCATTAAGGCTCTTTTAGTGAGAGCAAAAGCAGGGGTTATTTTCTCTCGGGATAAGGTGGTGCATATTATGTTTGTTCTTGTTGGCTCATCTGATGAGCGAGTTTTACACTTAAAGATTTTGGCTGCTATAGCCCAGATTACTCAAAATCCTGGATTTTATGAGAAGTGGCTTGAGGTAACTAATAAAGAGGAATTGAAAAACCTTGTGCTTTTGGGTGAGAGGAGAAGAGGTTGAATAGGCTTGAAAATGGAACCATTATTTTTATCGTAGATAGTTGAAACTAGCGGAGGCCCTTCAATATGAAAAACTAGGGACACCCACGAATCGCATGAAGATAAACGATTCTCATTGTAAGAGAGCCTCCCGCATTTCTGATCTGGGCTTGTTTAGCTAAGATACGAGCCACCGCCTCTCGGCAGGAACAGTCGGGTTCCAAGACCTGGACGAGAAAGGCCCAGAGGGTTTGAATGGGCGTCCAGATGCGATTTCGCCAGTGGTAGTTCTCCGCGGCAGCCGCATCCAGAATATCCTTCGCCGAGAGGAACTCGCTAAAGAACTTGATCCTTTTGAACAAATCATCCTTGAGAATTTTTCTGAAATGTGCAATCCTGGCCATCCGTAGCCTCCTTTCGTTTTAAGTGAATGTTTTATTACTACAACCCACTTAAAACATAGGAGGCCTTTTTTTTCAAGTCTTTGCATTATAAAACGTTAACGCTTATCTTCATGCCATTCGGGACAGTCACCTATTTTGTCATTAATTTCACTTCCAAAGCATTTCACTTCCTGCCGGTCTAACCAAATATGTGTTTGTCTTTCCTCCGCAGGCCCGGCACATATCTTCAACATATTTCCGCACAGCCCAATAATCCATCTCGGCAATTTGTAAAAAGTCACGTAGTCCTTTTGATTAGTCAAAAAGACTAGTACTCTGTCAAGATTGAATTGGTAAGTGCCATTGCGAGCGAAGCGAAGCAATCTATATTTAGCCTGCGGTTTTACCGCAGGTTTGGATTCACAAAATCGTACTTGACAGACTACTAGATATACTATGGACAATCGCCTCTTTATAATACTCATTTCACTCCCAAAGCATTTCCCTTACTGCCGGCCTAACCAAAGATGCGTTTGGCTTACTTCCGAAGGCCAGGCACATATCTTCATCATATTTCCGCCCAGCCAAATAATCCATCTCGGCAATTTGCAAAAAGGTCACGTAGTCCTTTTGATTAATCAAAAGGACTACGTGCTTTTTAAAACCGCAGCAAGGTGGGTTGTGCTGGGCACACTACGAAATTAGGTACGTAATTTGGCAAAACCACCCAGCCGTGCCAGAGCCACGGCTCGGCAGGCTATTTTTAAGATACACCTCACTTCCAAAGCATTTCCTTTCCTGCCGGTCTAACCAAATATGCGTTTGGCTTACTTCCACAGACCCGGTACTTATCTTCATAATATTTCCGCGCAGCACAATAATCAATCTCGGCAATTTGTAAAAAGTCACGTAGTCCTTTTGATTAATCAAAAGGACTACATGCTTTTGAAAAACGCAGCAAGGTGATTTGTGCTGGGCACACTACGAAATTAGGTACGTAATTTGGCAAAGCCACCCAGCCGTGCCAGAGCCACGGCTCGGCAGGCTATTTTTAAGATACACCTCACTTCCAAAGCATTTCCCTTACTGCCGGTTTAGCCAAATATGCGTTTGGCTTACTTCCGAAGGCACGGTACATATCTTCACCATATTTCCGCGCAGCCCAATAATCCATCTCGGCAATTTGCAAAAAGGTCACGTAGTCCTTTTGATTAATCAAAAAGACTACACGCTTTTTAAAAAACGCAAGATTGTCCAATTATAGTGAACACAAGAGTATAAGACACAAGCGTGGTCTTGAGTCTTGAATTTATCCGGCCTCAGACAAACTCACCAATTAACTAATTAACCACTCACCTGTTAACCTGATAACCTAATCTCTAATTCACTCACGAGCCCCCAACTTTAGTTCACTTTAGGCACTTTAGCTCACTTTAGCTCACTACTCACCACTAACTACTCACCATTCGTCTTGCGTCACGAGTCTGTAATCTTGTGTCTTGACTGTCTGATTTCACCAAGTGTCCAAAGTGATTGGAAACGCCTTTAACAGCATTAAAACGGTTTTTTTTGGCACGATTTGACTTTTCGACGATTATGACTATACTTAAGTAGTTGGATGGTAATTTTTATCAGTTATCAATAGGAGTACCCATCGTGAGCGGGCTTCTCGGTGGGGTATCACGAATCGCCTCTTTTCTGGCGGAGCCAAAGTAATATGGCAGGGATGTTTGATAATAGCTTAGTTGTTCAGGTTCAGCAGGCCAACGACATCGTTGACGTGATAGGTGAGCACATAAGCCTCAAGAGAAAAGGCCGGGAAATGGTGGGCATGTGTCCTTTCCACGATGACCATCGCCCGAGTCTGAATGTCAACAGCGTCAAGCAGATATTCAAATGTTTTGCCTGTGGTGCCGGCGGTGATGTGTTCAAATTTTTACAGATGCGAGAGAACCTCACTTTCCCGCAGGCGATTCAAAGGTTAGCCGAGCGCGCTGGAATAAAGCTAAAACCCACCAGACCTGCCAAAGATAAGAGCCGGCCCCAAAAGCCGTCTGAAGATATCGACCCGAACAAACTGGCAAAGGTCAACGCCTGGGCTGCTAAACACTTCCAGCAAAACCTCAACGATGAAAAGAAGGGTAAACAAGCCCGTGACTATATCGCCCAAAGGCAGATAACATCGCAAAGCATAAAAAAATGGCAGCTCGGCTTAGCAATTAATTCGCCCGATGATTTGCTCAGGGCGGCTAAGGCTAAAAATGCACAAGTGAAACTCCTGGAACAGGCAGGCCTGATTACGGCTCAACATCAGGACAAGTTTGTAAACCGCTTGATGTTTTCTATTACCGATGTCACCGGCAGGGTTATTGGCTTCGGCGGTCGCACGCTCGACGAAACCGGCGCTAAATACATAAATTCCCCAACAACGGTTCTGTTTGACAAAAGCAATTCGCTGTACGGCCTGGAGCAGGCCCGCCACCAGATTGTCTCATCAGGTACGGCAGTTGTCGTGGAGGGCTACACCGACTGCATAATGGCGCATCAATTCGGCTGCACCAATGTTGTTGCGACGTTGGGAACCAGTTTCACTACCGGCCACGGACGCATCTTACGACGGTATGCGAAAAAAGTGATTTTGCTTTTCGATAGTGACGTTGCAGGCATTGAAGCCGCCAACAGGGCCCTGGACGTTTGTCTCTCTCAGCGCATAGATATCAGACTTGCTTCGGTACCGGAAGGTAAAGATCCTTGCGATTTTCTTTTGGCCGCCGGCAAAGAGCAATTCGAACAACTCGTAAACGACGCTGTCGATGTCTTCCAGTTCAAATGGAACAGGTTAACAGCCAGTTTCGGCAGTGATGACACTCTTGCCGGCAAGAGGTTAGCGATTGAAGAGTACTTACAGACGATAGCAACCGCCTTATGGGCCGGCAATGTCCCGCCGATAGACCGCGGGTTGATAGTGAACCAGATTTCGAAGATTATCGGCCTTGACGGTAAGCAAATTAACGCCGAGCTGAATAGGAGACTCAGACAAGCGCAAAGAGCCGCAAGTTATAACGCCGAAAACCAAAAGGGCCAGACCATAGATTACGGCCAGGGCCTTTTCGCCACGGCCCAGCGCGAGGTACTGGAAGTATTGCTGAACGAGCCCAAGCTCTTTGAGATTGTAAAGCAAAAAATTACAGCGGACCTCTTCAATGTACCGATATTGAGAAAAATTGCAGCGATTATGTTTGAAACGTTGAATACCAATATTGATGCTTCGCTCAGTCAGATATTAGCCAGGACAGAATCTGTAGAGCTCGGCAAGTCTCTTGTGGAATTAACCCAGGCCGGAGAGGAAAAAGGAAATTTCCAGGCTCGTCTGACAGGCGCCTTGGATATCATTAAGCGCTACCAGGCACAGAAAAAAAACAGTCGCATCGAAACGATAGACGACCAAAGACAATTTCTACGCAAGGTCTATGAAAATACCGGAAAGGAAAACCCCCACAACGTGGGTATGGTATAGTGAACAACCGCTGGCAAATAGCCGTAAGAAATAATATACTCGGCAAAGTGTCCGGATTCTATCGGGACTGAGGATAATTTGACTTCGTGTTCTATAGGATTATAAGAGTTATGTAAAATCGAGGTTAGGCATACTTTGAAAAGAAAAAATTGTCTTTTAATTTTTTCTTTTCAAACAACAAGTTATTGCCCAGCAAGCAGCTCTTTGATTATTTAAGAAAATCGAAAACCTGATTTTCTTAAATAGTATCTGTTGCGGAAAACAAAAACCAGCGATGTCACCCCTGCGAAAGCAGGGGTCCAAAGCGAAAAAGCTGGATTCCCGCTTCCGCGGGAATGACAAATACTGTTTCCGCAACAGTAACTAAACAATATATGCCTAACCTCAATTTTGCAGAAAACTCTATGTGATTATGGATTAATGTTATAAAACATATACAAGGGTGCAAATTGTGGCAAAAAAACGAAAAAAGAAAACCAGGCAAAGTAACCCCCATAAAGATAAAGTCGTGACTGATGACGAGTCCTCAAAGAGCGCCGAGATTAAAGACCCTGAGCAGCAGATAAAAATGCTCATTCAAAAGGGCAAGAAAAAGGGCTTTCTCACTTACGAAGAGATGAACGATGACCTGCCCGAGGATGCTATCAGTCCCAATCGCCTGGACAGTCTGTTGGCAACCCTCGATGAAATGGGCGTCAGTCTGCTCGATGAGGCTGATGTCGAATCCCGGCAGGTTGCAAAAGCCCAGGAAGAGGAATTTGAAACGTCCAAAGACGAAGATGTCGACAAAGAACAGCAGCTAAAAGAGGATGAGCTGCTCGAAAGACAACTGGTCGGCGAGGAAGTCGCCCGACGAATTGACGATCCTATCAGGATGTATCTGACTCAAATGGGCCAGATACCTCTGCTGACGAGGAAGTCTGAAATTGCTCTCGCAAGAAAAATTGAAATAGCGAGAATGACCTTTAGAAGAAAAATGCTCCAATGCGACTATTGCGCCAACAACTCCCTCGATTTACTACAGCAGGTGCACAACGGCACGATGTCGTTCGACAGAACAATCAAAGTCGGCACCGCACCGCAGCTCACCAAAAGCGTGATAAAAAAGCGACTCTCTGAGAACATCAGGACCGTAGATAAACTGCTAAAAATCAACCAGAATCTGTTTAAGAAAACTCTCCCGAACAAGAACGAAGCCAAACCTGCATTGGTGCGAATACACAGAAACAAACGAAAAATCGCAACACTGCTCGAAGAGCTTAGCCTGCGAACCAGCAGAATTCAGCCGGTCAAAAATAAACTCCACGGCATCTGCGGTAAAATGCACCAATTAGAACAAACTATCGCAGCAGGCCCTAACGACCAGATAACCGCCGATGATATCTACGCAATGAAGCAGGAGCTGGCCGGCCTTACCGAATTAGTAATGGAAATGCCAAAACAGCTTGCCAAAAATTTGCACATACTGGACAGGGTCTTCAGCCAATACGAGAACACAAAGCGAGAGCTCTCCAGCGCAAACCTTAGATTGGTCGTTTCTATCGCCAAGAAATATCGCAACCGCGGCCTGAGCTTTCTGGATTTAATCCAGGAAGGCAATACCGGCCTGATGAGAGCTGTGGACAAATATGAGTACCGGAGGGGATATAAATTCAGCACCTACGCCACCTGGTGGATTCGACAGGCGATTACCCGTGCCATTGCCGACCATGCACGTACGATTCGTATTCCCGTTCATATGATAGAGACGATGAGCCGACTGAGAACCGCCGGCAAAGTCCTTCATCAGAAATTAGGCAGAGAAGCTACTATTGAAGAAATTGCCGAGGAAGCCGAGATGAGCATCGAAGAGACCCGCAGGGTGCTCAAGATATCCAAGCATCCTATCAGTCTCGATAGGCCGATAGGCGAAAGCGAAGACAGCTACTTCGGCGATTTTATCGAAGATAACGCCATCGATTCACCGGTGGCCTCCGCTACTCAGGAAATGCTCAAGGACAGAATCGACGTGGTTCTGAAAACGCTTTCATATCGCGAACGCGAGATTATCAAGCTGCGATACGGGATCGGCGACGGCTACACCTACACATTGGAGGAAGTCGGCAGAATCTTCAAAGTTACACGCGAACGCGTTAGGCAGGTCGAGGCCAAAGCAATCCGCAAGCTCCAGCACCCCGTCCGTTCACGCAAACTCGAGGGATTCATGGACCATAAAACGGCGTGAATGGTGAGTAGTTAATTGATGAATTGGTGAGTGGTGAACTAAAGTAAATAAAGTTGGATTCTCGATTCTCGATGGGTAGATGCGTTGATGAGTTAAATCGTAAATTAGGAGGTGGGCCCGGTGAGATAAAGCTTTGCATCTAACGGGGTAAACGGTTATCAGGTTAACAGGAAATGAGGTAGCAGGGGAACAGGGGATCAGGGGATCAGGAGATCAGGGGATCAGGAGATCAGGGGATCAGGGAATCAGGAGATCAGGGGAACAGGGGATCAGGTTATCAGAGGGACAGGGGATTTAATTGAGGATTTAGATCCTTCGACTCCGCTCAGGACTTCCGCTTTGCTCCAGTTTTTTTATTGACTTTTGGATTTTATTTGGCGGAACCGGATAAGAGGAGAGAAAAAGCATCTAGTCCTTTTGACTAATCAAAAGGACTACGTGACATATATACAATTATTAGGTTTGGGATAGGGATTCAGAATTGAGAAATTGGAATTGATTGAATGTTGCTTGCCTAAGGCGAAATTGGTGGGTAAAATGTTTTGGCGGAATGATTTCGTATCTCGTGAAGCGTATCTCGTATTGCGTAGAGCAAAGCTTGAGAGGATTAAAATTTAGAATCGCGGATAGCGGATAGAGATTAAAGACTACAAACCATAGACAAAAGACTAAGGGCTGGAGATGGAAGAAAAAGAACTGCTTAAAATAATTAAAGAAGCGGCAAGAGACAGCAGGACAGAGCTTGATTTGTCTAACAAGAAAATAAAATCGCTGCCTGCGGAGATAGGGCAGTTGACAAATCTGACGGAACTCAATCTACACGGAAATAGACTAACGAGTGTCCATAAAGAGCTGGAAGAAAAAGAACTGCTTAAAATAATCGAAGAAGCAGACAGGGATGGCAGAACAGAGCTTGATTTATCTAACGAGAAAATAAAGTCGCTGCCAGCGGAGATAGGGCAGTTGAAGAATCTAAAGGTGCTTGACCTCAGCGGTAATAGTCTGACTTGGCTGCCAACTGAAATATCCAAACTTAGCAAGCTTGAAAGGCTCGACTTGTCGTCGAATAAAATAAATGTGTTACCAACCGAAATTGGACAACTTAGTAACCTGCAGGAGTTTGATATTTACAGAAATGAGCTGAAAGAATTTCCAGTTGCGTTGACATATTGCAATAAACTAAAGGCCTTAAGAATGGGGGGCGAGCCAACGGGAAAGTGTGAAATGCACGAACTACCACCGGAGATCCGGCGCCTCAAGGAATTGAGCAAGCTGGATCTCACTGGAAATTGCCTTACTAGACTCCCTTGTGAGATAGGACTCCTGACAAACCTTAGAGAATTAGTTCTGGCCGGAAACTGGCTATCTTTATTACCTTCGGAGATTGGGAGCCTACAAAAGCTCGTAAAGCTGGATCTGGAACATAACTGTTTGGAGCGTCTACCCAAGGAAATCAATAAACTAGTGAAGTTGGAGTGTCTATATATCTCAGACAACAAATTACGTGCACTACCGAGTCATATAGGAAAGATAAAAAATTTAAGAAGTCTACGGTTGGATAACAATAGAAGAATTTCCATTGGGAAAGAGATCGCGCAGCTAACAAGTCTTGAAGAACTATCGCTATGTTGTAACGGGATTACGGAGATACCGCCGGAGTTTGGCAATCTTGGCGAACTTAAACAACTAAATCTATTCAACAACAAGCTGAAAAAGATCCCGGCGGAGCTCGGACAACTCTCGAAACTTATCAAGCTAGATGTGTCTAAAAATCCCTTGACTTCCCCTCAGCCGGAAGTTGTAAACCAAGGGACAAAAGCAGTATTAGCCTATTTGAGAGAGCAGTTAAAAGCAAAGAAGGGGCAATGGATTTCGAAGATTCTACTTGTGGGAGAAGGTGGAGTTGGGAAAACATCGCTGTTGAGGGCGCTAAAGAGGGAGGAGTTTAAAGAGGGGCTGGAAACGACACATGGGATTGGAGTTGAAAAACTAGAGTTGGGGCATCCGAGAGAAATCGGTGTAACGATGCAACTGAATACGTGGGACTTCGGAGGCCAGCAGATATATCATGCGACACATCAATTCTTTTTGACGAATCGTTCACTGTTTGTATTGGTGTGGGATGCTCGACACGGATGGGAGGCGGGCAAACTTTATAACTGGCTTGACAGGATACAGGCAAAAGCACCGGAGTCGCCAGTTATGATAGTAGCAGCACATATTGACGAGCGGGATGCGGATCTGCCCTTAGATGATTTGAAACGGAAGTATCCGCAGATTGAAGGAAATTATAAGGTTAGCAACAAGGCGGGAACAGGGATTGAAAAGTTCAGGGAGAAACTGGCGGAAGTAGCGGCGGATTTGCCGTTAATGGGGGAGGAATGGCCGGCGAGTTGGCTGGATGCAGCTAATGAGATTCGGGATAGGGAGGAGAGCTATATTTCGCCTAAGGATCTTTATGAACTGATGGCCGAGCAAGAAATTAAGGGGGAAAGTACCGATGTATTAGTACGGTGGCTGCATGAGTTAGGAGATATTTTGTATTTTAAGGATGATGAGGAAATAAACGATTTAGTGATTTTGAATCCAGAGTGGGTGACAAAAGCTATCAGCGATGTTTTGGAAAGCAAGGAGGTTATCAAACAAGACGGGATTTTTACACATCAACACATGGACGAACTATGGACGGAGATTGATGAGAATATTAAGGGACACTTTTTGCGGTTAATGGAGAGATTCGATCTTTCATACCGCACGTTAGAGGACAGGGAGATTAGTTTAGTGGTGGAGCGGCTGCCCTTAAAACCGCCAGATTATCGAAAAAGGTGGGAAGCAATTCGAAAGAGAGAAGGCTGCAAAGAGATATGATGAAGTTCTCGCTGAACAGCGTGCCGGCAGGGATACCAACCTGGTTTATAGCGAGGTCGCATCGGTTTACAACGCATACGCACTGGCGGATGGGGGCATTGTTTGCAGACGGCGAGGAAGAACGGCATTTAGGTTTAATTGAGACATATCCGCATGACAGATATTTGCGCTTAACCGTTAGAGGGCCGGTGCCACAAAACTTCTTTGTGCTGCTTCGTGATGGATTGGAATTAACGCTTAAAAGATTTCCAGGGCTTAAGATTAAACGGATAATGCCGTGTCCAGGACATGAGGGGAAAGAATGCAATCATGAGTTCGACTTTAGGCAGTTGGAGAAGGCTGTTGAAAGAAAGAAACCTACATTAGAGATTCAGTGTCCGGAGACTTTTAAAAATGTTTCAGTGCCGGGTTTGCTATTCGGATTGCACTGGAGTACGCAGAGTGCTGTTATAACGCGGATTGATGATCTATAAGATAAGGTTTTAGAAGGGCAGGAAGTGATTGTTACAGAGCTGCGAGAGTTGAGAGAACTGACACAGCGTGAGTTTCTGAACTTTTTCAATCGTGAGCAAAGATTAGCCGAATCGCATTGTCCTAATGTGTTTGCGGTTTTGCCTAAGGATGGGCGGAGCTGGTTGAAGAATTTGTTGGGTCAGAAGATGGTTTTGCAGTTGTACTGCCAGGAGCCGGGGCGCTGGCATCCTGCGGTGGAGGGTGCAAAGGGCGGCAGGTATGAGATAAAGAAACCAAGCGAGTTCTTTGCCAGTATGGGGCCTTATATTTTGAAACTGGCGAAGGTTATTAAGTATGCAGCGCCAGTGGCGGGGGCGGCTGCGGGTGCTTATGCAGGGCCGGTAGGGGCGGTTATGGGCGCGAAGGATTTAGCAGGGCAGATTAAGCTGATGGAGGAACTGGCAAAGAAGCTGGCAGAGAGAGACTATATAGAAGCAGAGCTACTTGAGAGGACGAGAGTGGGAGGAAAGGCAGAACGGATTGAAGGTATGGAATTGAGGATGTTTCGTCAACTGCTCGATGAGGTGGACGAACATCATGAGTGGGGTGGTTTGAAAAAAGTGCTTACGCCGGAAGGGCATTATTTGTGGCTTTGTGAGGGACATGCGGAAAAGTATAGGAAGTAGTTTTAAGTTGTTTGCATAACTGCGGTTTGCACGATTAATATCGCATATAAACCAGATGTCTCGACGATGCTCGACATGACAGGATTAGACGTAATTGGTGGGCAGTGCCCACCCTACCAAATTGATTTTGGTGGGGCAAGCCGTCACCCTACGGATTATAGAAAACTCTAAATACTAATCCCCGTTTTCACGAGGACAAGTCACGAAATCCTAAACAAATTCAAATTGATGAAACTCAAAGTTCAAAGCGAGATTCTTCACTGCGTTCAGAATGACCCCCGGCAGAAAAATACGAGGGCAGGCGTGACGGCGACGGCTAAACAACCTCTAATAAATTGGGGCAAAGAGAACCCCCCAGGGCAGGCCTGGGGGCTAAACAACCCCGCGTTTACACTTGGGGCTCTGTTCGGGGGAAGGAAAGAATTTAGTAGAAATGGTGGGGCAAGCCCCACCCTACAACTGAGGTAATCAGGTAAACAGGAAATCAGGTTGTAGGATACCAGGAATCAGTACATCAGGATTATATTAAATTGGTGATTAGTGAATTGGACCCGGACGTAATTGGTGGGCAGTGGCCACCCTACCAATCTGATTTTGGTGGGGCAAGCCGCCACCCTACAACTTAAAATTGGTCAAGGCAAATTGGCCGTGATATTTTCGAGCCGCTCGATCGTAGGCTTTGGCGGCTTCGAGCTCATTTTTGAATGAGCCGAGGTAGATTCGTTTTCCGTTGACTCGGATTCTGGCACGCCAGCGGTTCATATCGTTTGCGAAGTCCACGCCTTTGTATTTTGAGCGGGAGTAGGGTTTGAATTTTCTTCTGTTCCAGACGTTTTGAGTGTGGGTTGCGGGGCGGAGATTTGCCTTGCGATTGTCGAGGCCGTTGCGGTTGATGTGGTCGCAGAACATGCCATCAGGAATATTAATGAGAAGATTGTGCATCTGGAGATTCTTTCTTGGGGCGTTCTTTCCGTTTGTCAGAGAGTGGACGGCATAGCAGGTTCGTGGGCCTTTCTGGATGTGCCATTTGTATTGCATAAGCCGATCGTAATCTTCGGGGTCAACTATGGCGAATTTTCCTTTTGTCAGTGGTATTTTTCTGAAAGGATAGCCGAAGCGGATTCGCCTATATAAAAGCAGGATGAAAATTAAGGGCTTTTCCAGCCGATCCGGAATTTCAAGAACAACTTTGATGATTCTGTCCCCATATTATGCAGTTGGTCGTCGCTGGTCTATCGTTGCTCGTCTATGTCCTTTGCGCAGGCCGTTGTATGGCCCCTTCGGCTATGCTCAGGGCAGGCCTCTATAATTAGAGCTACCTGCGCTTTTGGTGCGAAAATTGGGGGGTTAAAACAAAGGGCGGGAAGTGTAAGCGACTGTGTAGAAATGACTTAAAAAATTTTTCAATTTTTCAATTTTTGCCTTGGGGTACCTGCGGATTTGGTTGAAATTTACTCGATTTCGAATGCTTCTTCGAATGCTTCCGCCTTTGCTTATCCGCCTTCGCGTAAAGCTACGGCGGACAAGCGATGCTTGATACTCGATACTCGATGCTCGATTCTCGATACTTGATGCTTGTGGTTCGTGGCTCTTGGGGAATTAGCATAAAAAAAAGCCCCGCGATATAATTGCGGGGCTGAATATTTACGCTGGGCAATATTTTTAATCAGGCCTGTCGCCTGTATACCACCTTAACGGCACATCGTCTCCTGTAGTTTCTTCCAGAGCGGTAACGTGTCCGTCCAGCCAAAGGATATTAGCTCTTCCGCCGGTCCTGTCGTCGTCGGCGTATCTAATATTGTGTCTGAAAATTTGCCGATAGCTGAAGAAACGACTGCCGCCTCGTCGATAGCTGGTCAGATTCATAGCGCCGGGGTTGTCATTATTATGAAACCCATCGCTGGTTCCACATTCCGGTCTTGGTTCAGCGTGGTCGGTACAAAAAATGAATTCTGAAATACGGTATATATCATTTGTATTTCGGCCCCTGGCTCTCGAATGATGATTCAGACCAAACGCTGCGTGCTGAATTGCTTTGGAAGGGTCGGGAACATCATATATCAGTCTGGGAACACGTTGTAAGCTCGGACAGCCAAAGATCTTCGTCTCTTTCAGGTATTCTTTGTAGTAAATACCCCAATAAGTGTCGCCGGAACCGGGTCTTCGATAAGTAACGCCGTCCGACTCATGCCACAGAAATCGATTGGAACTCCCGGTATTCGGCAGTTTGCGTTCGTAGTCGTCGAGGTACATTTGCACAGCCAATCCCACATTCCGCAAATTTGATTTGCAGGCTGTTTCTCGTGCTATCTCCTTGATCTTCCGCATTGCAGGCATTAGGATTGCCAACAGTATGGCAATGATGGCAATAACGACCAATAGCTCTATTAACGTAAAGCCTCTTGCCATTTGCTTAGTGGACCTTTTTTTGTGATTTGTCATTGGTTCGCCTTTTGTGGTTCTGTCTAAAGTTAAATTAACAGTTTTTCTCAAGATATTTTGAATGTTGGCATGATGAGGAAACCAGTAGCTTCCTCAACTGCCAACGGGCTACTTTCGCAATTTTCTTTATTCGACGTTTCCCATTTAAACCAGATCAACTATTGTGCTGAACTTTTATCTTACCAGTATACCACATCTATGTCAAAACCTCAAGCAAAACTTTGGAAATAAACGCTGGTAATGTCACAGCGGATCTTGTATTTTAGTGAAATAGAGAAGCTTGGCAGTGTGGCTAAGCGTTCTAAATGTAAAATTCACTAAATGAAAGGAGCAAAGGGCAATGAACCAACCAAAAACGGCGAAACTGAGAAACATTCTCCTGGCGGTGGCAGCCATCCTTGTCATCTTAGCTGCCGGCGCAAGGGCCCAGCAGAAGCTGGGTGACCTTGTAACAGAAGGCGGCTTCGATTGGATGATGGGCAGATGGCAGGCTACGACCGACCAGGGCGACAAAGTTGAGCTTGTTTACAAATGGGAACTCGATAAGCACATGATCTCCGTGCATCTTAAATGGCCGGGTTACGAGCACCGCGGTATGATTTTCTACATGCCGACCGAGGAAAAAATCGTCCAGATAGGGGTGGATAACCAAGGCGGCAGCGGCAAGGGCACGTGGGACGCCGACGGTAACAAGGCCGTCCATAAATACGAGCACACCGGGGCCGATGGCCAGACTAACAAAATGGGGATGACTCATTCGAAAGTCGATGCCGATACAATGAAGCTGGAGGTTTATGAAGTGTATAGCTCGGGCGAGCTTGCTGATTATCCGAGCTTCACAACAGAGTACAAACGCCAGAAGAAAGAGCCCCCTAAAAAAGACGCCGAGAAGACTCGTGACAGTTCCAAGCAAAAGGCGGAGTGGAAACGCGTCCAGGAATTTAAAGTAGTGCGCTGATCCCGGGATATAAGGACCCGCTCGGAATAACAAGTTACGTTTCATAAGAGACTCTTGGGCTAATTTTCAGCAGGTGGGTTTTTGCCGGCCAGTTCGGCGATCTGGAGCTGCAGTTCCTTCATTCCTCTCTGTATGCTCAGCTTGGCTTGTATCTGCCAGTACCATAGAATGACCGCCATTGCCGCATTGACACCGACCATGGCGGTGAAGAGAGCCCAGGTAACATACCAGCCGGTATTGTATTTTATCCCAATCGCCCCATACACTATGATCGCCCCGGCAGCCGCAAGTCTGAGGTAACACTCTATTACCGCTTTTCTGAGCTGTTTTTTATACAAGTTTCCGATATCTTGAGTGACAGCAGAGTTCTTATCGAGATCATAATGCCCGCCGCTCCAACAGCCTAACAGTCTTTTTACAAAATCATTCATTTTAGTCTCGCTCCATTAATTGATAATTGACGAAGTTCGTTTACAGTACGATGCAATCTGGATTTTACCGTTCCCTCAGGAACACCAAGAATTTCAGCTATCTGGCCTATATCGAAGCCCTCATGGTATCGCAAGGTAAGAAGTGCCCGGCGGTCGGGCGAAAGTTTCTCAATGGCTGCCCGCAGAGATTCGGTTGCTTCATCGCTGTTTTGTTTTTTGTTAGATTCATTTTTGGTCCGCTTCGAAAGCTCGTTATTAAGCTGCTGTTGTCGCCGCTGTTTGCGCAGCCAATCGGTGCATTTGTTATTGGCGATTCTAAAGGCCCAACGGGGAAAAACAGAAACATCCTCGAGTTTTCTTATGCCTTTTATTATGCCGTACCAGGTTTCCTGGACAATGTCCCAGGCAGCCGACTCAGAGCCTGTTACCTTGAAGGCATAATGCCAGAGGCGTTTTTGCCATCTGCCGACAAGCTCATCAAATGCGTCTTTGTCTGCCTGCCGGCATTTTATGACAAGCAGCTCATCGTATATTTGTGCCCGGCTCTTTTTCATAATTCTTTAATATAGGTCGGATGGGCTGCGTAAAACGTTCCATTATTTCGCTTCTGCCTTCCGATTTGAAATTGGGTTTGTTTGGGTTTGTTTTTTTGGGCCTGAGGGTGGTTTCATCTTCATAATCCTTTGTGACAAAGACGTTTGCGTTCATTTTGGGCCTTTTAGAAATTGGGTTTGAATTGGGTTTGTTTTTTCGGACTGCGAAATCATCTTTTTTTCTGTAATCCTTTGTTATAAGTGAGTTTATATTCATTTTGGCTTTTCGGAAATTGGGTTTGTTTGGGTTTGTTTTCACCAAGTGTCCAATTGGATTTATTTTCATAATCAGTTGTATTATATAGATTTACATTCATTTGACTTTTCGGAAAATTGGGTTTGTTTTGCATAAAAAGGAGCTGATTTGTAGAGGGTTCTCGATAGATGTAGAAGGCAAGTAAGTGAAGAGTGAGCTAAAGTGCCTAAAGTGAGCTAAAGTTGGATTCTCGATGCCCATGATCGGTTGTTCCCCTAAGGATTTTCCGCTTCGCTCCAATATTGACTCCGTCCAAGGAAGGCCGGATTCCGTCAAACAGATGCCGGATCTTTGACTTCGATATTTACGAACGATGCTTTTTGGCGTGTATCTGCTGATACGAAAACGTGCGGTTCTCCGCTATATCTGGCGCCTACTGGCGGTTTATGTTAGCCTGCTGGCTAACATAGGAGTATTATACCAAATTTTGAGTTTGATTTCAAGTAGATTTTAAATAAATGTCCGAGACACGGCACTGTATTCTGGACGCTCGTTAGTGAGGAGTGAGCTAAAGTGAACTAAAGTGCCTAAAGTGAACTAAAGTGCCGGTGAAGGGGAAGTTTAGGCTGTTCAAGGTTGTAGCTTAAATGAGGTTTACCGGGAAAGAGAACGCAACTTAGATGCAATTAGTTTGTCGAATTGCCCAAAATTAAGTGATAATCAAAGGATTAAAACGGTTGAGTAAAAAGTTGCATTGTTGGATAATTGAAAGGTTATTTCTTCTTTTTCTTTCTTCTTTTTCGTTTTGGTTGACTTTTAAGCCTACGTTGTTCCTTTTTCGCTTTTTTCTTTCTTTTTGCTTCTTTTGCTTTTAACCTTTCTAGTTCTTTTTTTTCCTTTTCTGTTAACCTTTTAGCTTTCTCGGCTCTTTCCATCCTTGATTCCGCAGCTTCCACAGCTCTTTCGGCCTCTATTCGCTCTTGCTCTGCTGTACGTTCAGCAGCTTTAATGGCACTATTTGCTGCATAAAAAGCAAATTGAATTGAATAGAATGGTTTTTGCTCATCAGGAACACGCTCGAAATCATCTTTTAGTTCAGCGAATTTGCTTTCTCCAAGAGCTTCTTTGTATTTCGCACTTTCCTTCTCCAACTCCATTCTTGCCTGCTTTACAACAGGTGACACATATTGGGAAATCGTCTGTTTATCAACAATATCAAAACCACCATAGTAAAAGTCTTGAATCATACAATCAAAAAGAAGATCAATTCCTGTGGTAGTAAGTGAAAATAAAGATAGAAAGCGATACATGGCCTCAGGATGCCAAACGATTTTCGGTTTTGGTCTACTGAATTTGTTTAAGAAGCCGCTTTGAGATAGGAAAATAGCATTCTCAGTTTGCGCGACGATTACAACTTCTGCCTCAGCGATACACTGTTCTTGGCTTCTGTAGGTTTTAGATTGCTCTCTTAAAAAGGAAATTCTTTTAACTATCTCATCGCGTTCAGGCCAGGATTCTGGGGCAAAACCCAACCATTCACTGAAGTCCTTGATTTCTATTTTCAACTCTTCTATCTTACTCTTTATTGCACCGTTTAGATCTTCCTTGTATTCAGCACCTAAACACTCGGCTAAGTAATAATGAAATGAAGGTGCCCCTTGTTTTAAAGACCATTTTAAATATCCCCCAAGAAAAAGATTGGATTTAAAGCCGGGGCCAGCAATAGCAGCTTGCAGAAATATTGGTGCGTCGGGTGAAACATGTGCAAAATTAGATATAGCCCACCGTGCATGGTCTCGGATTTCAAAAAAAAGCCGTTCAGTTGTACAAAAATTCAAATTAAGATCAGACATCCGCATTAAAAAGTCTTTAGCATAGTTATGGTTTTCACAATCTATTGCTAAAATTGGCAATAAGATACTTGAGTCAAGAATCCATGTTTTTTTTCTAGCCATCTCTAAGCGTTCTTTAGAACAATCGGAGTCGAGACCTAAAGCATGAAAAGCAAAGTATCCCTGTGACAGAACTGCTAAGTATTCCTTCATTTCCTTTCCGGGACTTAGCATGATTTCGATCATGAGATCAGCGAAAGCGGCACGCTGACTATCATCCTGGAGATTAGAACTCGCTAGGTTTATAATACCCAAGATATCAGTTGCACCTGAAATATCCATCTCGCTATCAGAAAATATGGAACTTGCTATTTCCATACCGCGTTTTTCATACGCTTTGACAAGGCCTAATTGCAAAGCCTTGATTATTGCGTTAACAGATTTCGTATTTATCTGAGAGTATTCGCGTTCGAGGAACATTCGACAGCTTGATTCAAACTTTTCTTTTATAAGGTCACGCTCAGCTATAACCTTGGCTAGTTCGGCCCGGCCATGTTGTGTCAAGGTAACAGCAGTTGGGTCTAAGCTCAAAATTATTAAGCCCTGTGAGTGCAGACGCTCTAAAGCCTGTTGCAAGGCAGTTGGGTCGATAGTACTGGCTGCGAACGTTTTTTTCTTAAGTAGACTATTCAGGCCATCGAGATCAAGTTTGTCGTTCACTGGAATATCAGATAGAATTTTTAATATTACAGATGCATAAGTTTTTTCGATACAAGTTTCTTTAGAATCCTCTATTATGCGTATTCTTGTGAAGAGATGTATTGAGGCTGCAAGTTTTGCTTGTTCCTCATCGATAGGTTCTAGACCAAGGAGAGGGCTAGTGCGTTTTACAATGAACGGGTCATACCGTCTCAAGAGCCCCAGAAGTTCTTGATGTTTCCCGTCTTCATTTTTATAGGGAATGACACGAATATTAAAATTTTGATAGTATTTTACTATCTCATCATCTCTCATATCCGCAGCGAACATAAATATAGGGTGGTTGGGGGAAGCTACGTCCTTTGCTCGTTCAAGGTTTTCTTTAAAGTCAGGGTCTGAGATGCTATATCCGATGATCACAAAACTTATCATATGGAGAGCCGATCTTATTTTTTCCCGCCAGTATTCTCGGTTATCACTATTTTGAAAATCATCATATTGCTCCTCAGTCAGAACTATGTCTTGAGGGACAGTGGGATCTCCATGGATTTTAACAATTAGACCTGTGCTATCAGCCCGGAGAGCTTGCATGTCCTCTCTTGAGTTTGTTCGAACAGCAAAGGGAATTTCTGCCGAATATAGGTGCTGATGTAAGTAGTCATCAAAGTTTGTTGTAAGATAACACGGAAAAGGCCATTTAATAGTATACTCATATATTCGACCATGAGTTTTGTCTGCGACAAGTGATGCCGTGACCAGATCAAGAAGTTCTTTTTGGCCGATAGCTTTCTCTACCAAACTAAAAACTTTCGGATAGTTTTTTTGGGCAAAAAATTCTAGACACTCTTTTACAATTGACACTTTTGAGGTTTGACGGGCTTTACCAATCGCTTTTTCAGCCAATTGTTTCCAAGAAGGAACCCCCATCTGACAAGACGGGCCAGAACCGATAATCGCAAAGCAACGCCCGGAATTGATAGCCCTCGCTAAATCTCTGTCAATAGTAGGCATCGAACTATTTCTCCAAATTTAGTTAATGAAAATTAATTCGATTAGTTTGTTAGACCAACTTCTATGTTATACGTATTCTAGACTGGATTTCAATAAGAAACTATGTTTTGCTAAAGCCTTGAAATCTGATAAACCGTTACCTAAGTCAAATCCCTGTATTAAGAGCCTATCCAAATAACCCGCTCTATTGCAGCCGGCTGCAAAGCCCGATGCCTGCGTTGTCGGTGAAAAAACGTTCTCAACGTGTAGCAAACCACGCCTGGCGAGCCTTTTTGGCCTGCCGCCTTGGCCTCGAACGATTCTTTTTAACCGTAAGAGCCGGTTTTTCAGGAGACCGAGCCCAATTTGTGGCCGGGGCCGGTGGTATATAGCCGTTTTTTCGGCTCGGTGTTGATATGGGAGGAAACGACTTTGCCGACGAAGATTATGTGGTCGCCGGCGGGTATCTGCGATTCGAGTGTGCATTCGAAATTGGCCACGGCATCAGCTAAAAGCACCGAATCAATGGATTTTGCAGGTTCGGTTTTGCAATCGAACTCGGCGAATTTGTCGGTGTCCCGGCCGGACTTCGAGCCGAAGAATAAAGCCGCATCGGCCATATCCGAGGATGGGAACGCAATCGTAAAGGATTTTGAGTGCGTGATGGCTTCTATCGAATAGTGTGTCTTTGCGACGGCTATTGCCATCATTGGCGGGCTGCCTGATACAATCATTGTCCAGCCTAACGTGATAGGATTGGCTTTGCCGTTTTTGTCCTTTGCGATGGCTATCACCACCTGTTCGGGATATTTGGTTTTGATTGCATCGGAATATTCAGCTTGTTTTTGCATTGCTTTTCTCCGTTATTGGTTTTATATTTGCCATAGAAAAATTGTGTCTATATCGTATCGTAAATAGGATACGGAGAAGAACGAGAAACGTAAAGAGAAAACCGTCGCCCCTTCGGCTAATTCAGGGCAGGCTTGCCGGCGACGGCTAAACAAGACCCCCGGCGCAGGTCCGGGGGCTAAACAAATAAGAAACACCCGGGTCGATTTCAATATGATTTCAACGCCATAATCAGTTTTTACAAGGAGAAAGAAATGGACACAATAGGTTTTGTCGGCAGTGGGAATATGGCTGAAGCTATGATAAACGGTGTTCTGAAGGCCAATGTTTACAGGCCCGGTAAGGTTGTTGTCAGTGATATCCGGCCAGAAAGACTTGGATACCTGCGGGAGCACTACGGTGTAAGGACGGCGGAGGATAACGCGGAGCTGGCCTCGAAAGTAGATATTCTGGTTTTGAGCGTCAAGCCACAGAATATGTCTGAAGCACTGCAAAGCGTAAAAGATGTTATCAAACCAAAGGCACTTGTTATATCCATCGCGGCAGGTATAAAAACGACCAATATCGCAGCGGTGCTTGGTGATATTGCAATTGTTCGTGTTATGCCGAACATGCCGGCCTGGGTTGATGAGGGCGCCAGCGTGTTATTCGCCAATGAGAAAGCAAAAACAAGAGTGGAAATAGCACGGTTGATTTTCCTCTCGGTGGGCGAAGCCATTGTGATTGAGGATGAAGGTCTGCTTGATGCGATTACGGCGGTAAGCGGGACGGGACCAGCTTACTTTTTCCTTTTGATGGATGAGATGATACGAACTGGTATCGAACTTGGTCTGCCAGAAGATGTGGCGAGAGATTTGGTTCTGCAGACGGGCAAAGGTGCTACGCTGCTGGCTGAGAAAACAGCAGGGGAAGGTGAGAGCCCGGCCCAGCTTGTTAAGCGTGTTGCCACTCCGGGCGGAACGACCGAAGCAGCGCTGAAAGTTTTCGCTGCGAACAATTTCAGCCGGTTGATAACCGATGCCCTGACGGCAGCTTGCAACAGAAGCGAGGAACTATCAGGCTGACCTGCTGCGACGAGCGCAGCACGGCGAGTTTATTCGACGATGATTGCCTCGACCGGGCATTCGTCGGCTGCCTGCTGAACGGCATCCTCGTGCTCTTCAAGAACATCATCGACGGTTACCTGGGCCACCTCGTCGCCCATCTCGAAAACTTCAGGACAGGTATCCACACAAAGTCCGCAGGCAGTGCAGGTATCTTCAATTCTGACTATCATAATAAATCCCCTTTGTAATCGATTCCGCCACAGGCGGCTTTCGCCCGGAGCGAATCCCGCCAAGGGCGCGTCTGGCGACTTCGACTTCGATACGCCTGTTAGAAGTCCGCCCACGGCGGATATCCATATTTATTCCGCCAAAAGACAGCGGATATGCGATACTGATAACCGGCTATGGAATTTACCATTGCCGGCGAAAATGTCAATTTAAAATTTTTGTGGAAATTGCCATATTCTCTACTATACTATTGATATACCGGAGCAGGTAAATAATCGGTAGTAAATAATCAATAATCATTAATCACTAATCATTTGCAGATGGCTTATACTGTTCTTGCAAGAAAATACAGGTCTCAAACGTTCGATGATGTCATCGGTCAGGACCCTATCGCTCAGACACTCAAGAACGCCATAAAAACCGACAGGGTCGCGCATGCCTACCTTTTTGCCGGCACTCGCGGCGTCGGCAAAACTACTATGGCACGGGTGCTGGCAAAAGCGCTCAATTGCCTTGCCGTCGATGAGCCTACCACAAAGCCGTGCTGTAAGTGCGATAGCTGCATTGCGATAAACATCGGCGAAGATATCGACGTCATCGAAATAGACGGTGCATCAAACAATAGAGTTGATGAGATTCGGGAGCTTCGTGAGAATGCTATATATCGGCCTGCGCGTTCAAGATTTAAGATTTACATTATCGACGAAGTGCATATGCTCACTGTTTCTGCTTTCAATGCACTTCTAAAGACATTGGAAGAACCGCCCAGCCATATCAAGTTTATTTTCGCCACCACCGAGCCGAACAAGGTCATCCTGACTATCCAATCGAGATGCCAGAGATTTGATTTCAACAATATAGGGCCGACCTCAATAGGTGAGCAGCTAAAGTTCATACTCAAACAGGAAAAGATAAAATACGAAGAGGATTTGGTCCTGCCATTGGCGAAAATGGCAAACGGCTCGATGAGAGATGCCCTGAGCCTGCTGGATAGAATGATAAGCACCGGCATCGAGCCACTGAGCAGCCGGTTACTTGAGGAGTTTTTAGGCTGTCCGAACAGCGAAAAAATCTGGAACCTCATCGGGCAAATCGGCGACAGTGATGCAGCCGGGACACTTGTCGCGATAGAGGATTTAATCCGTACCGGTATAAGCGAGGTCCAGATTGTTGATTCGCTTATTGATTATATGCGCGACTTGATGGTGGTTAAATCCACAGGGCCCGAGAGCGAACTTGTGATTTTGACCGACCAGCAGCGACAACGAGCCGGTGAGTTAGCTGAAAAATTTGATATCGCTGCGCTTGTCTATAACATCTCGACACTGGAGAAGCTGCGATGGGCAATCAAAAACAGCGATACAAGCCGGGCACTTTTAGAAGCATCGCTGTTGCGATTTGCCTTAAGCGAACATTTCCTAAATGTGGATGAGCTTCTTTCGCAATTGCGAGCAGGCGCATCTGCCGGCATAAAAAAAAAGCGACCGGCAGCCCATAACATACCCATCAAGGCCATAGCCCAGCCAGCCAAATCGCAAATCATTGAACCGGCTGATTTGTCCGGACTGAGTGATATACACTCGATACAAGACAATTGGCAAAGCCTCTTAGAAGTTATTACCGCCAAACTCGGCCCGGGTACCAGCGGGCTGTTAAGCTCTGCTGTGCCGGCTCAATTTGAGGATGGCGTTTTGACACTTGAGTTCGGCGCATCGGCTCAAATGCAGAAAAGTATGTGTGAAAGTAACGGCCGAGCCGAGCAAATCCAGACCTTATTGGGCGAGCAGCTCTCAACGCCTGTGAGATTGAAGTTTGAAACCGCTGCTGGTGAGCAAGCCAAGCCTGAGCCTGGTGCGAACCAGCCGAAGACCAGCGGCCAAAGAAGAAATGAGCTAATTAACGACCCCGCCGTAAAGACAGTTCTTATGGGCCTTGACGCAACCATAACTGGTATCGAAGAGGATTAGTTAAAAATAATAGGGCATAAGCCATCCCCATCCCGATAAACGACATCGGGATGAGGCTGCCACCCAAATGCAAATATTATACATACTTTTTGAACCAAACCGAATGGGGTACCTGATGGACTTGACTTCTTGAGATTTTCCCTCTTGACAACGAGGTTTGTTTGTGCTTGAGAGCGTGACTCGTGAAGCGTAAAGAGTGAAGCGGATGAGGGAGGACTTTTCAATTGATTATTGATTGTTGATTATTTTTGGGAGAAACCCCCCCAAAATATTTTCAGTGTTTCCAGATATTCTTTCCATTTCTCTTAGCCGATGCGGCGGAGTGTTGGGCCCAAGTCCGCATAGGTTTGGTGGGAACGGTCAAAGACATACCATGCCAAGTGGCACATCGATTTACTATTTTCGATTTACTATTGACGATTGGATGCTCGATACTCGATGTTCGAGGTTTCTGTTGTGAGTTTATTGACAGGGCGAAGATGGTGACGGCTTCGGATATTTCGTCGAAGTTAATATCTTTCCGGGCTCCGTGGTATAATACCACGTCCAGCCAGGCGGTGCTGCCGTCACGGCCTATCTCGGTTTTGATGGGATAGTCGCCGAAGACGATATGGGCGATTTGGAAATCGCAAGTTACCGGACCGGAGGAAAAGTGAATTGGGCAGTTGAGGGCTATCTTCGATGGGAGTTTCAGTTCGTCCACAGCGCCTTCGAATTGCAGACGGATGCGGAGGTCCTTGGCTTTTATCGTGGCGTTTTTTAAACGGTCGAGTGAGATATGTGTATCGCCTCGGTCGGTGGCGAAAACGACGGCACCAAGAACATCAGATTTGTCCTGGACAGTAAAAATGCTCGCAGACGAATAGTCGTAGCCATCGTGCAGGCAGCGCAGGCGCATTGCCACCACGCCGGTGTCGGTGTTCCAATAGGCAAGCAGTGGGCGTCTCTGGTTCCAGAGGTCGCCGATATTTACTGAGCCGAGCGTATAATCGGGATGAAGGTATGTGGTGCCGATGATGTCGTGTTTATCAGGCGCGTTGCGGGTGAAAGTTTCGATCTCCAAACGAGGTTCGGGCAGATCTGTGAAGTAATGGAGAAAATCCTGTGGGCAATCGGCGCTGATGCGATGGGCGTCGAGAGACTCGAAGGTTTCACTTTCGGGCAGGAAATGGATTTTGCCAGCAGTGGCACGCTGAATGAAGGCGAGCGTGCTGTCGCGCAGAAGTGTCGAATAGCAGCGGCTGTGTGGGCCGGCCCACTGACGGCTCGGGGGGTGGAAACGGCGGGCGAGGTGGTACCAGGCGAAACGGTTAAGCTCACACAGGAGTTTTTGCGAGGCGGGGTCTTTGACGTGCCGAAGCATTCGAGAGAGTTCCTTTATAGCTACGACGGAATAGGTCGGGCTGTTGTACTCGCGGAATGAGCCTTGCTCGAAGGTAAAATCGTAAAATCTTTTTAGCCTTTTCTTTCCGTAGTCGGCCAATTCATCGACGCCGAATATCTCTCCCGCTGTCAGTGTAACGTAAGTGCCCATAACAGCGATGTTGGTATAACCGGGGCCGACGTTTCGGCGCTTAATGGAGTATGCAGCGTGAAGAATAGAGTCTTTGACCTGCTGTTGCAGCTCATCCGGGAGGCGGTGCATATGGTCGCGGGCGACCTGGAGCAGTTGTGTGCCGCAGAAATCGGCCCAGTTCCAGTCGGGCGGGGACATTTTATCGAGCGGTTCTTCCATAAACCACGACCATATTCCATAGGTTCGGCTTTTGGGGTTTTGGTCCTGGAGTGAAATTACTTTGCGGAGGATTTCTTGTGCCCGCTCACAGCGGTCCGGTTCGCCGCTATCGAGCAGTGCGACGGCGTAGTTGAGCGAGTCACGGGTTGGGTGGACGTAGCCGGCTTTGAGCGTGGTGTGATAACCAGGGGAAGAGAAGGGTCGGCGAATCATTTTTTCAGCGGGGTCGTAACGGACATCCTGTTTGCTCAGGGCCTTGAGCAGACCAGCCTTTTGCTGCTGCGATAAGAACAACTCCGCAGCGGAACAAACAGTCGGCACGCACAAAGTCAGCAGGCATATTATCATTAACTTAGGCCGAAGGTAACCCATTGGCATCGCTCCTTTGTATAGTGCCCTTTCGCGATATAATTTGTTAGTAATGTAAAATAACAATATACCATTAACATTTCTGGATTCCTGCTTCCGCAGGAATGACAAGTCATAAATTCAATCGTGACGCAGTAATATTCTAAGTGTTATAAAATCTGAATCGGCCCTCTGAGTCTAACGCTTAGTTTTCTTCGGTGAGCGTTACTTTTTGGTCTTGGTTCTTGGCACATCCGGGACGTTTGTTTTAGGGAGCCATTTGGCGAGCTGCTTTTTGACTTCGGCATAATTCGGGTCGTCGGCGAGATTGTTCCACTCCAGCTCGTCGTTGCGATGGTCGTAGAGCTCTTCGGTGCCGTCACTGTAACGGATGTATCGGAAGCGTTCGGAACGCAATGAATGGTTATTTCGGCCATGCGTTGTCAGGGCCGGACGGTCCCATTTTGCGTTGGGATTCTTCAACAAGGGCAAAAAGCTTCGGCCTTCGAGTTCGGGTTTCGCAATCAGACCACAGAGCTCAATCAATGTCGGGTAGATATCAAGCATAGTGACGGGTCGTGAGCAGCGTTGGCCGGGTTTAGTGATGCCGGGTGCAATAACCATCAGGACATTGTGTGTTGCTTCTTCCCAAAGTGAGAATTTGCGCCAATGCAGCTTCTCGCCTAAGTGCCAGCCGTGGTCGCTCCAGAGTATAATTATAGTGTTGTTGGAATAAGGACTTTTATCGAAGGCATCGATTAGGCGACCCACGCAGGTATCTACAAAGCTGATAGAAGCGAGGTAGCCCTGGACGGCTTTGCGCCACTGTTTGTGCTCGATGACCTTTTTATGGTCGCGGTCGGGCCTGGCCATTTTTTTGCCGAGCGGAGGGACATCATCAAGATCGTTTTCGTTGATATTCGGTAAAGTTACCTTGTCCAGCGGGTACATATCGAAATATTTGGTCGGTACGTACCAGGGCAAATGAGGACGGAAGAAGCCGCAGCCGAGGAAAAACGGTTTGTCGTGCCGTTTGCGCAACTGCTCTATGGCCCAGTCGGCGACCTGCGAGTCGCCCATTTGCCCGTCGGGCACGTCCACCGGACCCCAGTCGAAATGCGCGGTTTTCGGGATGCCGTTCAGTGGCCGGTTCGCAGGCATCGGGTCGTCGGGCTTGTTCTTCTGCTGAGATGGGAAATAGTCCTGCCACGATGGCGGGTCGGGGAAACGTCCGTGGTAGATCTTGCCGCCGCCGACCGCGGTGTAGCCGTGAGCCATAAAGTGCTGCGGAATTGTGACGGCGTTACTGAGGGCAGTCGATTTTCTCCAGGGGTCTGGATTGCGATAGACGCCGGAGGTTGAGGGCAGGATACCCGTCATGAGACTGGCCCGTGAAGGATTGCAGGCCGGGGCTGAGCAGTGGGCGTTTGTAAAGAGCACCCCTCTTTGCGCCAGGCGGTCAAGGTTCGGGGTCTTTACATCGGGATGGCCGCCCAGACAACCAATCCAGTCGTTCAGGTCGTCGATAGCAATGAACAGTACATTCGGTTGCACAATGTGCTTCGAGGCCGACTGCTGAGAAGCGCCGGCACATCCCGGCAATACAAATGCTGCCGTGCCCGCTGCTGTTAGTTTTAGAAAATCTCTGCGATTCATAGCTCCAGATATTCGATTCATTTTTCTGCCTCCTGTTAGTTTGCATTGTTTAGGTTTCTGTCAGTGATTGCAATTATCCGATAGAAGTACAGGTTTGTCAAATGAAGTGTATTTTTTGGGTGCGACCAGATATTCTGGCAGGGCTATGCAGCCCGTTTTCGTACATCCCAGTAGCTTTTCCACGTATTTGACTGCTCCAAAGCAATCAAGGCCATTATTGCATCGGCTCCAGGTCTGTC
>Ga0114930_10001094_pt1 | contig 26731 bp, 20 predicted proteins | sample AnhtaG_FD_87300 | JGI IMG/M metagenome (GOLD analysis project Ga0114930, IMG submission 87300) | Deep subsurface microbial communities from Anholt, Denmark to uncover new lineages of life (NeLLi) - Anholt_01485 metaG | ecosystem: Environmental > Aquatic > Marine > Oceanic > Sediment | place... | reverse complement strand
ACAGGGAGCGCGAAGTGCTCCAATTAATCGCAGAGGGTAAGTCAACGAAAGTAATAGCGAGAGAATTGTACGTTAGCCCCAAGACTATTGAATGGCACCGTAGCCAATTAATGAAGAAACTAAATATAGAAAGCGTGGCTGAGCTTGTCAAGTATGCAATAAGTGAAGGGCTGACCAGCATTGTTTATGCGTGACTTGAATACTCTATGATTAGCGTAGTTTCTAATACTTTATCCACATAATTTAGTCAACGAATAATTTGTTCATTTCTTTGTGGCAACCATTTTCCAGCCGGGAAGCTGGGACACTTCACTACAGTTGAACTCACACGTTCTTTTCTAAGAATTGTGTGACGCACCCATTCAATTATTACACATACGGGCTTTTCGCTAACTGGAACTATAAGCTGCCTAATCTCCGGGCGTCTTTGCTACTGGGTTTTTCGAACCTTAGAACCTGGAATAGCCTGGTTAAATAGGTGTCTGTTTTACCCGACAGTCTAACTGAAGTAGTTGGCGCATTAGTTACGTCGTATGCGAAGCGGAATTTGCCTTGTGGATTCGGACTTGTGCTGTAATCGTTGTGGCATTTAATCAAGGAATTTGACGAGGGAGGCTGGTAATATGAGTATAAGGCTTTTGATTGCTGATGATTATGATGCTATGCGGGAAAACATAAAATCTTTTGTTGGCAAGCAGCCTGATATTGAAGTTGTTGGCGAAGCGAAGGATGGAGAAACTGCAGTAGAGCTTGCCAGGAATTTGTCACCGGACTTGGTACTTATGGATATTAGCATGCCTAAATTGAGCGGGATTGAAGCAGCTAAAAATATTCTTAGCAATAATGCTGCTGCACGAATTATCATTGTGTCCACGCGTTCCGACAAGCGTTTCGTGGAGGCCGGGCTCAAAGCGGGTGTTTTGGGCTATGTGCTCAAAACTTCTATTTTCGACGACTTGATCCCGGCTCTGCGCGCTGTTATGGCAAATGAGCTTTTTCTGAGCCCTCAGATCACGGATGTCGAGATTGGAGACTACACAAAACAACCGCCGAAAGCGGACGACTCAGTTTCGGGGACTTAGGAACATGGGATACTTGTAACTGGGCTTTTCGAGTCTCATAACCAGGAATTATCTGGTTAGATGGACAAACTATTTACCCGATAAAGTTTAACAGAGGATGTTGATTTGTTGTGAAAAGACGAAGTAAGGAAAAAGATTTGAAAGGGTAAAGTATGTTTTTTTCAAATGAGACAAAAGGATTTTTAGACAGGCGAAATTTTTGTTTGATGATGGCGCTGAGTGTAATGTTGTTACTGCCATCAGGTACTACCAGCTTAGCGGGGGAAATAGAAGGCGTGCAGCACTATAAAATGATTTCATCTGTAGAATATACCGGTGGGGGTCAATTCAGGAATCAGGTTGAAACCTTATTTACGGTGAAAAAAGAGACTTTGTCCGACAATAAAGTTCTGTATTCGCTTTCTGGAAGTAATCTTGACCCGAAGCTCGCTCAGGAATCTTCTCCGATAGAATTGTCATTTATTATCGATAGAAACACCCGATATTTATCAGGCGTTGATAAGAACATGGCTTTTTGGGCAAGAGTCAACAATGAGTCTGTCAAGTCACTCGAGAAGGTGACCAAGGATAACATCGGGAAGACATGGAAACAATCCATCGACCTGTCATCCCTTGGCGATTCGCTTCCCGGCGAATTGAGGTTCACCTTAACGGCGATGGGGCTTAAAACAGATGTGTTTGGTGAAATGATAGCTGTTAGGGCTTTGTCTGAGCCATTTTTTGTTAAGGCTGGCAAAGGTTCTTTAAGATCCAGAATCAACGCTGTTTATCTTTTTGATCCGAAAATTGAGGAGATTTATCTGAGCATATCTGTTTTCGAAGCGACAAAAAACGTTGACGGTAAGAAGACGTTGCGTCATGAGGTTGCGACATACAGGACAGATGCTACTGGAGCATCAGTCGATTTGAACGGTCTGGGCCCAAAATTCGAGAAGTTTGTAAGAAAAGTGGGTCTCAGCAGGAAAAGTGTGAAGATTGTTAAAAAGTCGCCTTTGCCACAGTGGGCCAAGTCTGAAGGTTTAGCTGCCGCCCAAGTGGCCAATATATGTGCGGCAGTGGCGTGCGAAGGTGCTCTAAATCCCGTTGTAACAGTTTGCATACCTGCGGCTCGGATAGTTGCAATGCAAAGTCTTGGCGAAATACCCTCAATTGGTGCGTTCGCAACAGCCGGGACTGTAGCCGGCTCCCTGGGAAAAAGTGTTGCTGGTATTGGTACCATAAAGATAGCGGCACCGCCGGCATTTCTCGGTGCTAACTTAGGGACCGCTGGTATCATAGGGGGGGGAGCTGTTGGGGGCATCGCTGCAGGCGGTGGCTTCTCAAGCGACAGTAAAAATCGCAGTCCAAGTGTGCCATAGTTACAAACATCTCAATATTTGAAGTTCAGAGGGGCTTAGCCTTGTCAAAAAAGCTGGGGCGTGGTGATAGGGATATTGATATTGAGATTGAATTTGCGGATTGTGCCGGAAAAGCTTGGCACGTTTCTTGGTTGAGGCACGTATCGAGATTGAAGAATCGTGGCAGAAGGTTACCGGCTTTGTGGATTCTTGACCCACATCAGGTTCCGCTCAAAATCAAGAATCATTATTGTGTTTTGAAAATACTGCATCCCCAGCAAGCCGGAGCACTGGTCCACAATCGGACTGTCGTTCGGGAAAACCGACACCTTGGCATTCTTGACTATTCTGTTCCCTACTTCAAGTTTTGGAATAACACCCTGTTTGCAGACCAACCACCCAATATATGGGTATGAGTCTTTGCCTTTTTTCAGCTTGACGTGTGGGATTTTTTTACTCATTTTTTCCCACAGATCCTCGGCGATCGCCAGGCCCCTTCCACTGCCGGTATCAAGCTGCAACTCAGTTTCCTCCCCGGCGATGGGAATCTTAACGAAAAGGAAAGCGTTACCGCCTAAATCCTCTTCGACCGCAAAGGAATACTGTGCCCACGAATCCAACCGCCCAGAATTAAACACTCTCTCGAGCGAGAACTCCACTTCTTTCCTTATGCTGTCAAACGAAATATATTTAAATCTCCGCAGAGCCGCCAGTCCTGCTATTATGGCCTTGCCCTTAGCAAGCGGCAGTCCAAGTAGCTGAACTTCCGTATGCTGCTCTCGATAAAAACAAGGCCAGTTGGCCAATGTTACTTGCCCTAAGTGCAGTTCCGGAAGATAGCACATCCCCCATCCGACAGAATCGCCGTTGTGACTTTTAAGTGGACAAATGGCCAGCTTGTTCTCTATGATGTGGATATCGTTCACGAACAGAGCGATTGACGCTCCTGTATCCAGGACAACCGGATATTTTCTCCCGTTGCCGAGCTTGCCCTCAACGGCCATCCAGCGGTTTACCGAGTAGGAAGAGTGATATTTAATCCGACAAGGGTCTCGCTGCTCTGTATCCCCATCTATTTGGCCGCTGCAGTCCCACTTGCCGTTATGTATATCCTTCGCCCAATTGAACCCATTAATTGGGTCATCTTGACGCATCAAACGTATACCTGCCATGCCTTCAAGCCTCTTGCTGTTTACTACCACCATCTGGCATCCTACTTGCAATAACAAAAACAAGGCAAGCAAACTGCGCAAAATGATTCTTCTCATACCCATCACCCTGATAAAATAAGCATTCTGTCCGACAACAGCAGCTATTGTTGCATATCCAGCGCGTCCCAATGCCGGGCTGATTCCTCCCAATCGCACAAAAGATTGATATTACCCTCCTATGGAAAACCCCCAAAATAAACTTCCCTTATTTTATCACTTCTAACGCTCTGGGTCAAGCATTTTTGGTAGTTGGTATGAAGTGGGTACGAGTTAAGCGCTAAACCACCTGGAGGTTACTTTGCGCTTGATTCAATCAGAGTGCCAGGTTTTTCCAATGTCGAAGCAAGGGAACAAATACCCACGGCTTTGTCATCAATTATTGTCGCGTATGAGGCATAGACAAGTAGGAATCAAGCCTGACATAAACTTGGAGTGTGTCTTGTGGTTCTTTCTATCGCAAAACAGGGTTTTCGGAGTGTCAGAACCAGGAATTGTATGGCCAGTTACTGACCCGATAATAACGATAAATATACTAAGCTGAATAGAGCATTTGGCGTGCAGCTATGGAAAAAATTATATCGGAGATATCAAGTGAAAAAGGTATCCAACAGTCTCCAGTCTTGGAGAAATGTGTTCCTATATACTTTAGCATTCTATTTGCTCTGTATGACGGGATGCAATGGTCCAGTCTTATCATCTATCGAGCAGGTGAGAGAATTTGACAAGGCCGGGCCACTCACGCCAGAAGGGGACGTGGATAGCTCGGTCAAGGTACAATCTCATATCGGCCCGTACCGGGTAGTGCCCGGTGACGTGTTGGAGTTGCAGATGCCCGCCGTCTTACGGGTTGTCTCTTCTGAATTCTCTGCCTGGCTCAATCCGGTATCCGGTCGTAAGGATTACGAGCCATACCTGGTTCGGGTAAGCGATGCTGGAACTATTACCTTGCCGATTGTTGGCAAGTTACCTGCTGCCGGCAGAACACTTTCTGAGATAGAAGCATTGGTTATAGACGCCTACTATCCTAAGTATGTTGTAAATCTCCCAATGGTAGTTTGTGAGGTAGTGAAGTATCGCAGAGAAAACGAAAGAGTTTTCACAGTTATTGGCCTTGTTAACAAGGCCAATGCCTTTCCTTACCCTCCGGATGTTCAATATAACTTGATAGAGGCGTTAGCGTTTGCAGGTGGGCTTAATATGACTGCGGATCCTCGCTACTTAAAGGTCTTCCGGCAGGACGCCGATGGGCGGATTGTAACGGCTACGTTTGGGGTCGACAGCAAATCTTTGGTTGAAGCGTATGGGGTTGTGATAAAACCTGGGGACGTGATATACGTGGACCATACACTGCGTACACGTATGAACCAGTTCTTGTCTGATGTACTCCAGATCAGAGTCGGAGCAGACATTACTAGAAATGTGATCGATTAGAGGGAGTCGTTGAATACTCTATTAGAAAGTATATGGATAACAGCAAATTAGAAAACGGAGTTTCAAACCTGGCATTCCCACAAGGTGATGCGCAGCCACAAGAAGACATGCTGCAAACAGCTTTGCATATTGTCCTGCGTCACAGGTGGACGATTCTGGTCTCAACCATATTGTCTTTAGTTGTCACATTTCTTTATCTTTTGAAGACTACACCAATTTACACAAGTTCATCAAGAGTTTATGTTGAGCAAAGCGGCCCTAAGATTATAAGCGAGTACGAAGGAGTCATGACCCAGTCCAGTAACTATCTTTACACCCAAGGCGAATTGATAAAATCTACTCCTATCGTTGCTGACGTGGTTAAAGATTCAAAAATAAAACACTTCAGAACATTCGCTGACGTGGACAACCTTGTTGCTTACATCAAAAATAATTTGAATGTTCGTATCGGCCGTAAGGACGATATCATTGCAGTATCGTTCGATTCGCCATATCCTGTGGAAGCTGCTGAGATAGTCAACGCTGTGGTACAATCCTACATTAACTATCACTCTACGCGCAAACGCAGTACTGTTTCCGAAGTGCTGAAAATCATTCAGAAAGAAAAGGTTAAACGCGATAAGGAACTGTCAGACAAATTCGCGGAGCTTTTGGAATTTGCCCGTGAAAACAGCGAGGTTTCTCTTGATAATCAAGGTGGGAATATTTTTCTTACAAGACTGATGAAGCTGTCCACTGCGGTGACAGACGCGCAACTGAACACTCTGAATGCAAAAGCTGATTACGAAGCAGTCAAGAGCATGGAGGACGAACCGGCTAAGGTCAAACAATTCGCTTCAGCTTCGTCCACGGCAGGAGTGCGAGTATTTGTCAATGACACAGAAACTCAATTGAAGGCCGAGCTGAGAGCTGCGGAAATTGAGCTACAAAGTGCGAGATACCATTGCAGTGAAGATCACCCGGCCGTCCAGGCGATACATGCTAAGATTGACCGTATCAAGCAAGAGCTTGAGAGCCAAGCGAGGGAATTTGCTGACTCCTATGCCGAAGTGATGCGACTGAGATGGGCAACGGCGATGGAAAGGGAAAATGAGTTACAGGCGTCTTTTGATGCCCAGTTCCAAGCAGCGCGTGACTTGGGTATCAAGGCGACCGAGTATTCGGTGCTCCAGTCAGAATTGAGGCGGACTGAAAGACTCTGTGAGATTCTCGATGACCGCATTAAGGAGCTCAATGTTACAGAGGATGTTGGGGCACTTAATATCAGCATATTGGAGGTAGCGCACCCTGCAGACAGCCCCTAAAAGCCGGAAAAGAAAAAGTATATGGCAATGGCCCTGGCTTTGGGCCTTACGCTTGGCGGTGGTCTTGCTATACTTCGGAATACGTTCGACTATCGGCTCCGGTCCGCCGACGAGATATCAATCGTCCTCGGTGTTCCTATTCTTGGCGTCATACCAACAATATTAGACGAGAAAACAATTGCGTTGCCTGGCCATAAGGTATGGGGTTTACTCAAACTCATTGTTGCCAGAAGTCATCAAAGAACAGGGACAACCGCTTCTTCAGACACGGCCCAAAGCGAGTCTTTACAAACCCAGGATGGTGGTGAGGCCATAACAGAGAATATGAACTTTATGGAACGTGCCCAAAAGGTGCGCTCCGAATTGGAATATATAAGGTGTATTCGCAGTAGGAGTAAGAAAACCCATGGGGCTGTATGTACAATCGCATCTCCTAATGAGGCCGGGAGAAAGACAGAGGCTACTGCCGTCGGCTCACCGATTGTAGGGAAAGACAAGATTACATCTAAGATTATATCAGAGAAGCCGGATATTGTAAAGCGTGGACAAAAGGCGTATCTCGAACCCAAGTCCATCGTTGCTGAAGCCTACCGAACGATACGTACCGCTGTGTTTTTCGGCGTTTCCCAGGAAGAAGCAAAGACTATTCTTATTACCTCTCCAGCTCCTGGCGACGGCAAGAGTACAATCGTGAGTAACCTGGCTATTACAATGGCACAGGCCGGACAAAAAACACTTGTGCTTGACGCTGACTTCCGAAAACCAATGCAACATAATATTTTCCAAATCGGCAGCAGAGAAGAAGGATTATCTAATTTAGTTGCAGGAGCCATAAACATAAAAGAGGCGATACAGCCTGGGCCAGTCGATGGCCTCGATATCATTAACTGTGGAATTGAAGTTCCTAACCCTTCGGAGGTATTAAACAGTAATTCGTTTGCCAAAGTGTTAAAGGTCTTTTCTGAACGATATGATCGTGTAATCGTAGATTCTCCACCGGTTGGGCCGGTTGCCGATAGCCAAATATTAGCGGCTCTCTGTGACATAACGCTCTTGGTTCTAAGGGCAGAAAAATCCACTCGCAGGCAAAGCCAGCACGTCCGGGACAGCCTGCTGAGCGTTGGGGGTCACATACTCGGTGCGATAGTGAATGATGTTCCACGAAAGCACAGCCGTTATGGCTATTACTACGCTGGTCGCTATGGTGGTTACGGCTACTACAGTCACTACGGCTACTACGGTAACAGAGAAAAGAAAAAGGTGTTGGCAGGATAATGAAGTTTCCCATCAGACAAGTTATGAAGACTGAGCACATGAAGTCTGAACAAGAATATTATGTCGATATTCATTGTCACTGCCTGCCTGCTGTTGATGACGGTCCTATCACAATGTCGGAGTCGCTTTCTCTGTGCAGGGCCCTTGCTGACGATTGTATAACCGACGTCATAGCGACACCCCATCAATTAGGACGATTCAGCGATTGCAATGAAGCGGCACAGATCAGAGACCAAGTTGCTGCCCTCAACGAAGAATTGGAAAGTAACGGCATTAGCCTTAACGTAGTACCCGGTGGAGATGTTCGCGTGGACGAAAGAATATGCCGGCTTATCGAGGCTGATAAAGTGCTCACGCTCGCAGATGGGGGCAAGTATGTTCTCTTAGAGCTTCCGCACGAGGTCTTCATAGATATCGAGCCACTGCTTGTAGAACTTTCCTCTTTAGACATCCGGGCTATTATATCCCATCCTGAACGACACCCTATTATTGCAAGACGACCGCGAGTTTTACTGAAATGGTTTGAGCAATCGGCTCATCTTCAGGTGACATCTGCCAGCCTGCTTGGTGATTTCGGCACCCTGGCCCAAAAGGCTGCATGGCACTTTCTAAACTTAGGCTGGGTCTCGTTTGTGGCGACTGATGCCCATGACTTGGAAGGCCGCAGACCCCGGATGAAAGCTGCTTTTGAGCATATTTGTGCCAGACTCGGAGAAGCAATGGCCCGCTTGGTTTGTATCGAAAATCCGTTAAGAGTATTAGAAGGTAAGGATGTACTGTCTGCTCGTTCTATAAGCACAAGGAAGTGGATTTATGAAAGAGTACCGAGCAACTCTTGACAAAACGAGGGTTCAGTTGAGCAGCTTTGACACAGCGATCGAATGGCTGCTGGTAGCGCTTCTGGCGTTTATGCCCCTTGCCTTTGGAGTGGTGCACGCATGGAGCGAAGAGGTCGTCATCGTTCTGTCAGGCGCGGTTGTCGTCTGTTTCCTGCTTAAATTCCTGGTCCATCGCGGTCAGAAGCTGATTTGGAGCTGGGCCTATGTGCCGATAGGATTATTCCTGTTTGTCGTGGTACTCCAGCTCGTTCCATTACCTGCGCAGTTGGTAAGCGTCATCTCACCAAATACGGCAGCCTTAAAAACGGAACTCTTAGGCACTCTACCTGAAGCTGACACACTGCTCAAATCAATGTCGCTTAGCTTCTATCCGAATGCCACAAAGCATGACCTGCGGCTCGTACTGGCGGTCGCAGCCGTTTTCGTAGTCGTCCTTAATGTCTTCCGCCGACCGGACCAGATAAAGCGCCTTCTAATGGCTATAACAGTAATCGGTGGTGTCATTGCTGCTATTACCCTGGCACAGAACATTTTCGGAAACGGCAAAATCTACTGGTTTGTGCCCACCCGCTATGGCGGGGCCCATTCAGGTTCATTTGTCAACCACAGCAACTACGGGCAATTTATGAACTTGTCAATCGGGGCAGCACTCGGCTGGCTTTGCGTGAAACTACATGAAAGCTTTGCCGGCAAAAAAGTAACACCAGCAGGTATCGTCGAGTACTTGAGTTCTGGTTCTGCAAAGTCATTGTGGCTGCTCATAGCAGTGATGGGTCTTTGTACGGCATCGGTTTTTATCTCTCTGACCCGAGGCGGTATGGTCAGCATGCTTATCGCCATGACCTTTACCACACTACTTTTTGTCTCACGACGGTCTTTCAGGAGTCATGGCTGGATAATGGTTGTTATAGCACTTATCGCATTTACCTGCGTTTTGTACATAGGTTTCGATGCCGTCTATGATCGGCTGGCGACTCTCAGAGATTTAGATAAGGCCGAATCCGGCCGGCTGCAAATACTCAAAGACATTTGGGTTGCTTGGACTAAATTCCCAATATTCGGAACCGGACTTGGAACGCATTTGGTGGTTTATCCGATGTTCGATCGCTCAACGATAACTGCATTAGCTGCACACGCAGAAAATGAGTACGCCCAGGCGGCGGAGGAAACCGGCTTGGTCGGTTTGGGCTTGTTGGTAATCTTTGGAATAATCATCTGGTCAAACTATGTGAGCACTATTCGTAACATTAATTTGCCCATTTGTTCGGCAGTATACGGACTCGGCTTTGGCATTTTGGCAATGCTTATCCACAGCTTAAGTGATTTCGGTCAGCACCTTCCAGCAAATGCCATTCTATCCGCCATATTCTGTGCTCTCGTCTTGGCTTTGGCTCGGCAGGCAGAAAACCGGAACCTTGCCGCGCAAATAGTCACGCCCTTTGGAAAAATCAAATGTTTACGTATGGTTGCACTTCTTGGCGTATCTGGAATTTGGGTATGGGCCCTTATTGGTGCTAATAATTTCCGTATTGCTGAGGCCCATTGGGGAAAGGTCATTGATATAGAAGAAGGTCTTATAGGCAAAAGCTGGCGGGGGACAGACGCCGAGTATGCGGATTTGATTTCTCGCGCAGCAGCAGTAAACTATCAGCCGGACAATATTAGATACCGACACTGGCTAAATGTGTATCGCTGGCGTTCAATCTGTCAAGTAACAAACCCTGATACCGGTGAAATCATCACTGATGATTCAATGCCGACTATTCACGATATAGTTGCCGAGTTTCACAAGGCTCTCAGAGTGTGCCCGACACACGGCCCGACCTACAGCATAGTTGGCCAAATCGAAAAGTTAATTCTCAACGACGACTCCGGCGCGGAGAGAATAAGAAAAGGCTTTCGTCTGGCACCGTGTGACCCAGTAGCCTGTTTTGTGGCGGGCTGGCTCGATATTTTGGAAGGAAAAACACAAGACTGTATTGCAAAATTCGAAAGGGCGGTGCAGCTTGACGGCAACCTGTTTAATGATGTTGTGGATATATATGTCAAGCAGCTTAGCCGGCCTCATCTGGCAATTTCGGTAGCCGGAGATGATATTGGTCGGCTAATCCATGTGGCCAATGTTCTTGAGGACATGCAATATAACGACCTTGCAGAAGAAACCCGAGAGAAAATGAGGAGTTTGCTTGAGGCCAAATGCTCCGAGCCCGGCACTCCCGGCTCGGTGTTTGCACACCTGGGCAATATCTATAGCAAGCAACAAAATAACGAGGCAGCGATAGAATGTTATCGTCAGGCCTTGGCGCGGGAGTATAGCCAGGTTTACTGGAGATTAGAACTGGCAAAGCTCCTCGTCAAAATGGAAGAAATACCAGAAGCAATGTACGAGGCAAAGATATGCCTGCAGTTGTGTCCACAGCTCAAAGCCGCTGAAACGTTTGTCGCGGACCTTTCAGTCCACCCTGCTGTCTTAGCCGAAGAAATTACATTGCCCTGATGCTTTCTGGAAACTGATGAAGCCTTCAAGAGAAGGCTGAGTATTGAATGCACGTTGTGCAATATGCCCGGTTGGTACACCGACGGGGACGGAGTCTGAACAAGATCGACAATCTAAAACTGACACCTATAGCTGGACAATGAAGACTTACTTATCTGTATATCTCGGTTCTAGCGTACTGGCGATCATAATAACCCCGATCGTTATTCGTGTTGCCAGGCAGCTTAATATCATCGATACTCCCGATATACGCAAAGTCCATTCCAAACCTATTCCTCGTATCGGCGGTGTGGCGATTTTTGTGTCGATGATGGGGCTTGTCATACCGGTGTTGTTTTTGCCAAATATTGTTGGCGACAGCTTTCGGCTCATTCATTCTAAAATTGTTGTGGTACTCTGTGTTGCTGGATTTATATTCTTCGTCGGACTTGTGGACGACATAAGAGGCCTTCGCGTACGCACAAAACTCTGGATACAAATCACTGCCGCAATTATCGTATGTTCTGCCGGTATCCGCATCGAATCGATAGCTATAACAGATTGGCTGATATTAGACTTTGGCTGGTTCTCTTGGCCTTTTACCCTTTTCTGGATTGTTGGCATTACCAATGCCATTAATCTGAGCGATGGTCTTGACGGTCTTGCAGCGGGGATTTCGGCAGTGGCCTGTGGAGTAATTGCCATACTTGCCATCTGCAACAATGATGTTGTCATGGCGGTGCTAATGCTTGCCCTTTTAGGCAGCCTGACCGGATTCTTGGTTTTTAACTTTGACCCGGCAAAAATATTCATGGGGGATTCGGGAAGCTTATTTTTGGGCTTCACTATTGCATCTTCAAGTGTATTGTGTGCCACTAAGACCGAGACCGTTGTAGGATTAGCTTTGCCCATCCTGGCTCTGGGGATACCTATTTTTGATACCCTATTTTCCATACTGCGACGGTTTATCGAGCGTAGGTCGTTGTTCACTCCCGACCGCAGTCATTTCCACCACAGGCTTTTAGCCCTTGGTCTTCGTCAACGCCAAGTAGTGATTACTGCTTACTTTATGACTTTGCTTGCCGTCGGCCTCGGAATGTTTATGCTTTTTACTCGTGATGCGCAAACTGCAATAGTCTTTGTTTGTATTTTGCTGCTGCTTGTTCTGGCGTTTAATGTCGTAGGCTCAATCCGACTGCGGGAAACGATAGCCGGCTTGAAGCGAAAGTACACCATCTCTAAGCAGAAGAAGCAGGAAATAGAAAATTTCGAGAGAATCGAGCTTCACTTCCGCCAGGCCAAAATCTTCGACCAGTGGTGGCAGGCGGTCTGTTTTGCTGCGGATAAAATGGACTTTGTGAAGGGGTCGTTATCTGTGACCAACCGTGATGGGACTTTGCGAGTGTTAGCCTGGGAGAATGACGGCGAGGATATCAAAGGACAAGATGTCGTTAAAATGACCGTCCCTGTCCGTGACCGCCGGGCTGGTTCATCACTGGAACTGAAAGTTGAGGTTAACATAAATGGCTCTCTCGAATCCGCCGGCAGAAAGGTTGCCCTCTTTAGCCGCCTGATGGACGAGCACAGTGTCGTCGGCCTACCGAGAAGTGGAATAAGATCAACGTGTGTTGCAAAGGAGCAAGTATCCCATATGTAAGTGCCAACTCGCTAAATATCGTGGCCCTCTTCGAATTGAATGGCAAGAGAACTAAAGAAAAACGAGAAATGTTCAAATATGGTTGGAGAAAAGAAAATAGGATTCATCCGGTTAATGCGTAGGTGGGCTTGACAGGTCAGGCCTTGGGATTTTCTCTTCTCGTCCGAAACGCCAAATGCACCTATCCATTATTCGGAAGTGCCGAAAATAGCTCGTATGTGAGGATGCCACCAGCAGGTAGATTGATATTCGAGAGTCTGATTCCAATAATATGGTGCAGCCGCTGGCAAAAAGGTCACACCGCCCGTTGTCTTTGATTACCTTAGTTCTCCGCAAGCCCATATAGTTTTGGGTACCTACAGTTATGATTATTTTGGCGGCTGGTGGTACTCCTGCGGCTGAGGTTATAGAGAAAAAGACTTTCAAAATCCATTTTTGTAAGTTTTTGCTAATAAAGAAGTTGCATTTTTCTAACGAAAGGCCCTCCAACCCGGAAATTGCCCGATTTGGCCCGAGTGGGTCAGTTTTGGGTCAGTCGTACCGCAAGTCAGACCGGAAAACAGATGCCGATTGAGTGACTTCGGCCGGCATTTGCCGACTAATAATGTCGGGTGTGTGGAGGGGTTAAAGGCAAGATGAAGGAAAACTGGGTCAATCCTGAAGGCATGGATGTTGCCACAGACAGGTTCGATAGACTGATCGAATGGCTGCTGATAGCGCTTCTGGTTTTTTGTGCCTCTTGCCTTTGGGGTGGTGCGTGCCTGGAGCGAGGAGGTTATCATCGCCCTGGCGGCGGCTAAGGGAAAACGGCTGCCTTTAGCACACAATAAGGCAGTGAGAACTTATGACTGTCGAGATGGAAAGAACTCTTATACAATTTCGAGAACAATTCCTTGTTTTTGGTGCACCTGCCATCGAAGATGCAGAAATAGAAGAGGTGGTTGCTAGTATGAAAAGTGGTTGGCTTGGAACAGGGCCTAAGGTAGCTCGTTTCGAACAAGATTTTGCCGCTTATAAAAATACTCCTCATGTTGCAGCTGTAAACTCATGTACTGCTGCACTTCAATTGAGCTTATTGGCTGCCGGGTTACAATCAGGAGACGAAGTAATAACAACACCTCTTACTTTTTGTGCTACTGTAAATAGTATCATTCACGCAGGCCTTAGACCCGTTTTGGCTGATATTAACCCGGTAACTATGAATATTGCTCCGGATTCAATTGAGAAATGTATTACTTCAAAGACTCGTGCGATCCTGCCAGTTCATTTTGCAGGACGTCCATGCGACATGGATGCTATTTGTGCTATAGCACAGAAATATAATCTTAAAATCATCGAAGATTGTGCCCATGCTATTGAAACAGAATATAAAGGGAAAAAAGCAGGCAGTTTTGGTGATTTTGCCTGTTTCAGTTTCTATGTTACAAAAAATATTGTCACCGGCGAAGGGGGAATGGTGATTTCTCGTCATAAGGAAGATATTGCTCGTATCAAAATATTGGCTTTACATGGTATGAGCAAGGATGCGTGGAAGCGTTTTGGAGATGAGGGTTACAAGCTGTAAAGGGCGGATGTTGGACAAGTTTTTTCGAATCACGATCGCTATCTCGCCGGTGGTTGCCAAGGCATACCAAGAGTTTATGAATAGAGCGGTGGACGACAAGATTGTGACAATCCCTAACGGGGTTAATATGCTCAACTCTATCCCCTGCGCAGAAGAAAAGAGACATGCACGCCAGTTGCTTGGCGTCTCTGACAATTGTTTTGTGGTCGCTCACGTTGGGCGTATCGCAACTGGTGGAGAAGCGCGCGAAGAATTGTGTCGGGGGCTTGCGACGTCCCAGAAAGCGCACGATATCCTACTGAAAGCTTTCGCACAGGCTTTTGGCGAAGAATCCGATTGTGTGATGCTTTGTGTCGGAGATGGTAATTTGCGAGTTGATGCCGAGGAATTGGCGCGAAAACTGGGAATAGAAAACGACGTGCGCTTTCTTGGTGAGATGTCTGAACCATGGACTGCCTTGAAAGCGGCTGATGTTTTTTTCTTCCCATCACGATTTGAAGGTCTACCAAACGCACTCGTTGAAGCAGCTGCACATGGATTGCCGGTGGTGGCAAGTGACATTCCGGAAATTCAGTATTTAAGTCCTGGCAAGGCTTGGCTGACCATTCCGGTAGACGACGTTTCAAGGTTTGCTACTGCATTGCGTGTGGTGCGTAATGAACTTGAAAGTTATACAAGGATAGCATTTGTGGAAGCTCAAAAGTACAGGAGAAAATTTTCTATTAAGACATGCGCGGAAAAATATATAAAAGCCTATGAGTTTGCACTTGGTTGGGATAACAAGAAGCCGTGATGTATGCCAGAGGCGCTTTGCATTGATGTTAGGAAGGCGCGCATGAATCGTAATCCCATGAAAGGCTGCCTCCAGTCGTGTTCTCTGATATAATGGAGGACAAGAAAGGAGGCAGCCTTTCATGAATAAGGTATATGTCAGAACATTATGAAAAATAGCATTTTTAACGATATTAATGAGCTGTTTCCATGTACAAACAAGATCGCCGAACAATTGTTTCCTGCCTTTTGGAATGAGTATCTTATAAGTCTCAATTCTTGTCGTCGCACAAATCAAGACCCGGGAAAAACAAATTTTTTTGCGTGTAGACTTGATGGCACAAACCCTTGGAAAGGGTGGGCGAAGTGTTTTTTTTATTTGGTGGCATCAGTCATCCAGATCGTGTATTTCCTATTGCAAAAGCAGCAGTGGCCGACGGACAAATCAGTTTTTGTCTTTAATAATCTGAGTCATAGGCGATTTTTTAGAGATGATACGTTTCTAATCCGGATTGGCTTATATAATCTACGTTACTTCAAATATCCCCATCTTTTACAGATACTTTCAACACGGGAATGTATAGGGGCTGTATATCTATCCCTCCGTACCTACGGGACATTCCGTGCCAATTGTCGCCGGATGTGTGAGCAGCATGGCGACAATTGGACTGCCTTCCGACGGTTGGCCTTTTGTGGACGACTGCGTCACCTAGAGGCAATTCTCCATGCTATGGCCTTCGAAAAATATGGCGGCGATATCCATTTTGCTGGTCATTTTGAAATGTATGTATCAATTCTTTCGTTACTTCGAGAACACGGAGCGATTGGCCGTTTAATTGGATATCAACATGGGCTATTCGAGTATTCGCCCAAGGGGAGAGCATATAGACCGTTATATACTGATAGGTACTTTATTCTGTTTCCTGAATCTGAAAATTGGGTAAAACATCATATGATAAGTAACCCAGACTGCAAAATCATTGTACCCCCCGCGGCTAGTTCACTTGCCTTTCAGATACTATATCGCAACCCACATTCGCATGTTATTGCCTTCGGTGCGGCGGAGGGCATGGATTTGGATCAACGGATCATCAATCGACTATTGGAAATGCGCGCTAGATTGAGTACGAATTTATTAATTATAATATATTTTCACCCTTTTTTCCCGAATATTATGAAATCTTCTTGGCGTGAGCAGGGTGTAATTGGGTTTAATAAAATGCGGCATAATAATATTGATTTATTCATAACTCGATACTCAACTTTGGGGCTCGACTATCATCATATCGGTGTGCCCGTTTTATTTGTGCCATTCGACGATGGTGTCTGTGCATTCGAAAGTGGTCAATTTATAATCTGCTCCAATTTAGACGAAATGGAATTAGAAGTACGAAAACTAATTAAGGTGGGGTAGGTTGAAAATAGAGCAACCCGTTCGCCTTTTTGGCGAACAGCCCGCGAGTTGAAGGTTGAGAACATGATCGAGAACATCGGACCGATACATCAAGAATCTCTTGGGGCGTATTTTCGCAATATGGACGCGCTGATTATGCCGACCCTGCTGGAGTCTTTCAGTGGCAGCTATCTTGAAGCGATGCATTTTGGTTTGCCGATACTCACGAGCGATTTGGATTTTGCTCATGAAGTATGCGGCGAATCCGTAATATACTTCGACCCTTGGAATGTGGAAACAATAAAAGATGCAATTCTAAAGCTCAAAAGCAACCCCAAGCTGGCTCAAGATCTTATTGTGGGTGGCAAGATGCAATTGCAATCCAAGTTTCAGTCTTGGGGTGATATCACGAAATGCTTATTGAAAAATCTGCATGAGATTGCCGTGTTAAAATGAGAACCAATAGCATGGCTCAGAAATCAGATTGCTCCTCCGCAAAAAAAGACGATTTCTCGCTCTTTTTCTGCGGCGACGCCTTTTTGAGAACACGCGACGGCGACGACCCGTTCGCACTAATCAGCGAGTGGTTCGGCGGCTGCACGGCCTGTATAAATTGCGAAACTTCCCTGGAGGGAGGAAAGCAGACGAAAAAAAACGTCTCTTTAAGTGTCGACGAAAAATCGCTTGAATATATTCCACAAAACGTTTCGCTAGTCAGTATCGTTAACAATCACGTGTCGGACAGTGGGAACCCGGCCAAGCTGGTACAGGCGCTGGAGCGTCGCGGGAAGGTTGTGGTTGGTCCGGGAAATCCGTCCCAATCACATATGACACGGGACGGGATGGATGTCGATTTTTTCAGCGCTTACTTTAATCTCCCTCGCTTGCGTGTTTCCTACAACGGGGCAAGGGCCGATGCTCTGGAGCGGATGTTGCTGGATTCAAACGCGGAACGGAAAATCGTCAATTTGCATTAGGGATATGAGCACACCGGCACGCCCGCACCGTTCCAGCGCGAACTGGCGCATCGCTTCGTGGACGCTGGCGCCGATATCATCATTGGCCACCATCCACATGTGCCGCAGGGTTGGGAACGCTATCAGGGGAAAGATATTTATTACTCGCTCGGCAACTTTAATTTCTGGCAATTTGACACAGAGACAACCGAAAGCAATCGCAGGGGATACATGGTGGGCTATGATCTCGTGAGCGGGGAAGCAAGACCGATTCCCTATCGGATCAATGAAAATTATCAGCCCTATCGGGTATCGTGCGAAGAGGAGGCCGACCTACTCTCAAAACTCAATCATCTAAGTGAGGCGGCGCGTACGGTCGATGTTGGAAGATGATTCAAAATGGAGTATGCCAACTGGTATGCGCATGAGTCGGGGGTATGGAAAAAACTTTGTTTTGGTGGCGGGTCGCCACGAGTGTGGCTCAAGTGGATCGCGTGGTTGTGTATGCCGATGCAGTTGAAATACTATGTGTACGTAGCGCGATTCAGGATATGGTCTATTTGGCGGAGACAGTAGGCATGGCTTTTGATCTCAAACGCTCTCTCTATGAAGCCCTGCCGGTTTCAGTCAAGCGGAGTGTCTGTTTGGTTCCCTTTCCCTGGCTGGCGGGGAAAGCCTATCGGGACACCTATCGGCGTGGGAATTGGTTTGATCGGGCGAGTCGGGAGGAACTACGGCGTTACCAGGAGCGGAAGTTGGGGGATATCTTGCTGTTTGCAGTGGAACAGGTTCCCGCGTACCAGAACCTTCGACCAATTGTTGAGCGGCACACGCCGTTCGAGGCGCTCAAGGCGTTTCCGCTGTTGGATAAGGACGCGGTGCAGGCCCACCAGCGGGATTATCTGCCGCGCGATTTTGAGAAGATTCCGCATTACGAAACCAGCACGGGTGGGACAAGCGGGAACCAGCTCAAGATATTCCTTGATGACAGTGCCCAGTCTGTGGAGATGGGATTCATGCATCGGCAGTGGCAGCGGGTTGGCTATACGACGCGTCATCGCAAGGCGACCTTTCGGGGTGTCTCTTTTCCCAACCTAAAGTCAGAGGTTTTTTGGCAGTATAACCCGATTTATAACGAGCTTCAGTTTTCACCGTTTCACATGAGCGAAGCCAATCTGGGGGCTTATATCGATCAGATCATCCGCTTCTCACCGTCCTATTTCCAGGGCTACCCGTCGGCGTTCGATGTGCTGGCGGAGTATGTGTTGCGCCACAGATTGACGGACAAGATGCCCCGGATCAAGGCCGCGCTGCTGGGTTCCGAGCCGGCCACGACGGGACAACGGGAACGTATCGAGCGGGCGTTCCGAACGCGCGCCTATTCCTGGTATGGACACGGCGAGCGGGTCGTGCTGGCCGGGGAATGCGAAAAGAACAGCACCTATCACCATTTTCCTGATTATGGAATCCTGGAAATTATTGACGACAATGGGAATTCGTTTGACAAAGAAGGTGAGCGGGGCGAGATTGTCGGCACGGGGCTGTTTAATCGTTGCATGCCGTTGATTCGTTACCGCACGGGGGATTACGCAACACGATTGGAATCCCAGTGCGAGTGTGGCCGTTACTGGGACCGCTTCACGGATGTGGAAGGCCATCGGAAACAGGATATGCTTCTTGGAAGGAATGGAACCAAAATGTCATTGGCGGCCTTGAACATGCATGGGCCTCTGTTCGAGCGGGTTGTGCGGTATCAGTATTACCAGGACAGGCCCGGAGTCTGTGTTCTCAAGGTGATGGTTGCGCCGGAGTTTACGGAGCGGGATCGCGCGGCGATTGAGAGGGCTTACGAGATGAAAGTCGGTGAGGAAGTCCAGTTTAAGATAAAAGTGGTTGACGAGATTCCTTTAACAGCGCGCGGCAAACTAAAAATGCTTGATTCGCGACTCAATACACAAGGTGAAGGCTGACTGATGAAACAAATCCTCCAACACTTAAAAACCGGTGAAATGGAAATTGCTACTGTGCCTTGTCCGCAGGTGGGTTCGGGGCAGGTTTTGATCCAGACTCGGGCGTCGCTGATCTCTGCGGGAACCGAGCGGATGCTGGTTGAATTTAGTAAAGCAAATCTGCTTCGAAAGGTACGACAGCAGCCGGAAAAGGTCAAACAGGTATTGGACAAGATTAAAACCGATGGCCTGATGCCGACGCTCGAAGCTGTTTTTCGCAAACTTGATGAACCGCTGCCGCTCGGATACAGCAACGCGGGCGTCGTGCTCGAAGTCGGGCGGGGCGTGTATGACCTCCAGCCTGGCGATAGAGTTACGAGCAACGGCCCACACGCGGAGGTGGTCTGTGTACCACGGAATCTCTGTGCGAAAATCACCGATGCTGTTACGGACGAACAGGCCTCATTTACTGTTCTTGCAGCCATTGCACTTCAGGGCCTCCGTCTTGCAAAATCTACACTGGGTGAAAAGTTTATGGTTTTCGGCATGGGACTTATTGGGTTGCTTACGGTTCAGCTTCTAAATGCAAGCGGCTGCGAGGTGCTGGCAGTTGATTTTAATACCGAAAGACTCAAGCTTGCTGAATCTTTTGGTGCCAAAACGGTTAACCTGTCAGCCGGCGCTGATCCGGTCTCGGCGGCACTTGGCTGGACATCTGAGCAGGGTGTTGACGCAGTTCTAATCACTGCCTCCGCGAAGTCAGATGAGATAATGCACCAGGCAGCAGAAGCATGCCGAAAGAGGGGCAGGATCATACTCGTCGGCGTCGTTGACCTAAACTTGCGTCGCAGCGATTTCTATGAGAAAGAGCTTACCTTCCAAGTATCGTGTTCCTACGGCCCGGGAAGGTACGACGAAAAATATGAGCAGGGCGGACAGGATTACCCACTGGGTTTCGTTCGTTGGACCGAGCAACGAAACTTCCAGGCGGTGCTCGCCTTAATGGCATCAGGCACTCTCAGGGTCGATGAACTTATAACCGACCGTTTTCCTCAGGTCGATGCCCTGACAGCGTACGACAAGATTCAGAATGACAAGTCCGTTTTGGGTATTATTCTGCAGTATCCCAAGGAGGTTGAACTGTCCGGTTCCGTAGTCACTGTACAAGAGGCGACCGCAGCATCCCACGACGTGGTCATTGGCGTTATCGGTGCAGGCAACTTCTCCAGGAGCATTCTTCTACCGGCTCTTTCAAAAACCTCCGGACATTTGGCTTATATTGCTGATATCAACGGTGCTACTGCCAAACACACAGCCAAAAAATTTGGTGCGGTAAAGGCAGTTACAGACTACAAAGAAATTTTAAATGACTCAAAGGTCAATGTCGTATTTATCGTGGTGGGTCATCATCTACATTCTCGCTTTGTTATCGAAGCATTGAACGCTGGTAAGCATGTATTCGTTGAAAAGCCACTGGCAATGAATGAGCAGCAGCTCCAGGATGTAACCGAGGCAGTAAGAAAGACAGCCGGACAGCTTGTGATGGTAGGTTTTAACCGGCGGTTCAGTCCGCATACAGTTAAGGTCAAGCAACTACTTTCCAGCCACAGCAGCCCGTTGTGCATGAATATGACAATAAATGCAGGCCAGATTCCTCCTGAACACTGGGTCCAGGATCCGCAACGCGGCGGTGGAAGAATCATAGGTGAAGCCTGTCACTTTATCGACTTGCTGTCGCATATTACTGACAGTCCGGTTATAAAAGTATCTGCTATGATGGTCGGTCACGGGCCAGCGGTTCGTGATGATAAGATGTCAATAGTTCTTGGCTTTGCCGATGGTTCAGTGGGAACAGTCAACTATTTTGCCAATGGTTCAAAGAGTTATCCAAAAGAGATGCTGGAACTATTCAGCGATGGTCGTGTTCTTAAAGTGGAAAACTTTAGGATCACGCATGGCTATGGCTTCAAAGGATTTGATTGGTTCAGGACTGTGCGCCAGAATAAGGGACATAGAGCCGAGGTAGCGGCTTTCATCGAGCGCGTAGCCCACGGAGGTGAGCCGTTAATTCCATTTGACCAGTTGGCAAATGTAAGTGATGCCAGTTTCGCGGCTATGGCGTCAGCGAAGGAAAATCAAACTATAGTTCTATAACAAGGAAAAGCTAAGCCTTAAGAATGCTCTCCGTCAAATCCGCCCTACAATTTGGGGAGACAGTTTCTCACTTACGCAGTAAGCAGATTATCGGCCAGTTTCGAAACAAGTTAAGTCCCCTATTTGAAAAACCTGAAAAGTTTTACTCGCAGCCGGCACCTGAATTTAGCGGATGCAGGTGGAGCCCCAAGCAAGGTTTCCTTGTACCAGGAGCTCAAAATAATTCTCCCTCAGACATATTGAACGGCCAGTTCTCTTTTTTAAATTACAAACAGGATATTGACTGGCCACCTGATTGGAATCGGACCAGTTTACCGATACTCTGGCTTTATAATCTACATTATTTTGAGTATCTTTGGGTCTTAGATTATAGTAAATCCAAAACGCTTGTTTTGGATTGGATAGAGAATTATCCTCTTCGACAAAAACAGTTTGGTTGGGAGCCGTATCCGATTTCTCTGCGTCTTATGAATCTGTGCGGTGTATTCTTTGGGAAATACCGAGAACAAACCGAGGCTGATACGGATTTTCTCAACAAGCTTTGGACTAGTATTTATCTGCAGACGGAGTGGCTTTCGAGGCACCTTGAAACACATTTACTAGGAAACCATCTGTTTGAGAATGGAGTTGCTCTGTCTTTTGTTGGAAGCTGCTTTTCGGGACGCGCAGCAGAAAGGTGGCTCCAATTGGGCAAAAGTATCCTGGAGAGAAAAATTCCAGAACAGATACTTGGCGACGGTATGCATTTCGAACGGTCCCCAATGTATCATTGCCGTACTACCTATCTGCTTGCCATGCTGTACAACACCGGCCATCCACAATTGGTTCGTTTAGCAGCGAAACCACTCGGCAGGATGGCATGTGCACTCGGATATCTGGTGCATCCTGATGGTCAGATAGCCCTTCTTAACGATAGCGCCTTCGGTATATACAACCCTCCTGATCAGTTATTTTCGTACGTTCAGAGCTTGTTTTGTTATAAAAATGGAAGTTTTAATATTAGTACGACAGGTCCTTTTGCCTTTCCTGATGCAGGCTATTATGGCTTTAGAAACAAAGATGGGACATATATAATCTGCGACACTGCCCCTATTGGGCCCGATTATATACCAGGCCATGCACACGCAGATATGTTCTCATTTGAGTTGTCTCTGAAGAGATATCGCGTCATTGTTGACAGTGGGGTACATGACTACGAAGTAAGCCCAATGCGGCGGTACTGCCGATCAACAAAAGCTCACAATACCGTTGAGATTGACGGCCAGGACCAGTGTGAAATGTGGGCGGCTTTTAGGGTCGCCCGGCGGGGACGGCCGTATAATGTCAGATGGAAGCCAACCCAGGAGGGCTTTGAGCTGAGCGCTTGGCACGATGGCTATAAGAGACTCAAGGGTAAACCAATACATCATCGCAAATTTGTATGGTGCAAACATGGCTCACTTAGAATAGAAGACAGAATCACTGCCTCCTGTCCTAAGAGTGTGACTTCCAGACTGCACTTGCATCCCGACTGCTCAATAGACAAAATCGAAGACAACTCCGTGTGTGTTAGTTATCTGTCGGGGAAATTCAAACTTTCCTTTTCAGGTGAGGGCAACTTGTCACTTGAAGATTCCTTTTACTGCCCAGAGTTCGGTAAGAAACTTGAGAATAAGGCTTTAGCATATCACGCATTCGGTGATGATGTTAAGGTTTCTTGTGTCATGGAAATGCTGTAGGAAGCAGTTCAACCTGCTCGGTTTTGGATTTCGGAACTGCATCAATTCAATCACCTACCGTTACTTGAATCATTAGGAAGGGAATCCCATGAGAATTCTTTTCTTCACACATTATTTTCCACCCGAAGGCAATGCGCCCGCTTCTCGCACTCATGAAAACTGCAAACGGTGGGTTCGCCGGGGGCACAAGGTTACAGTTATTACCTGTGCACCAAATGTTCCAGATGGAGTTGTATATGACGGGTATAAAAAAAATTGTATCAGAGTGAAAACGTTGATGGGATCCACGTTATTCGAGTTTGGACTTATATAGCCGCAAACAAGGGGACAATTCGGCGTATCATAAACTATGTGTCCTACATGTTCAGTGCTGTCTTTTTTTCGATGTTTCTAAAGAAGCCGAACCTGATAATAGCCACGTCACCACAGTTCTTTTGTGGTTGGGCTGGTGTTATTGTTAGTCGACTGCGCCGCGTACCATTCATTTTGGAAATTCGTGATATTTGGCCCGAATCTATAGTTGCTGTCGGAGCACTTCGTAACAAACGGCTTTTACGAATTCTCGAATGGCTTGAGCAAAAAATGTACGCCGCGGCACAACATATTGTAACAGTTGGCAAAGGTTATAAGCAGAAGTTAATTGAAAAAGGCGTTCCAGCACAAAACATTTCTGTTATTCCTAATGGATTTGACCATGAAATTTTCTACCCACGTCAGTCAGATGATAACATCAGACAACGTTATAACCTTAATCATGAGTTTGTTTGTTCATATGTGGGAACCATTGGCATGGCCTGTGGTCTTGAGGTAGTACTTCGTGTAGCAAAGCTGTTAAAAAATAGACAAAGAAATGATATAAGGTTCTTATTGGTTGGTGCCGGTGCCACAAAAAATGCATTGCAGAAGCAGGCTCTCGAAGAAAACCTTGATAATATTACTTTTGTTGGCAGGCAGGATAAGCACCTTATCCCAGGATTTCTTTCGATTAGCGACGCCTGCTTGGTTCATCTGAAGAAGACAGATATCTTTAAAACGGTGCTGCCTTCAAAGATCTTTGAAGCTGCGGCTATGGCGGAACCTGTTATTCTTGGGGTAGAGGATTACGCCGCAGAGTTTCTGAGAGAGGCAAACGCTGGAATGTGCATAGAACCAGAAAATGCCGAACAACTGACTCAGGCAGTAGAAAAATTGGCCGATAACCCTCAGTTGTGCCGTTCACTTGGACAAAGCGGCCGAGAATATGTAATGGAACATCATGATCGTGATAACCTTGCAAATGAGTACTTGGACACAATTGTCCGGTTCAGCAATTCTGCCAATAAAAGGTGAATGACACTGTGAAATTAATCAACGTTGGTTGTAGGTGCATGCCGCCGAACGTATCATGGATATACTTTTGGACAAATTGTGAGGAAGTAAAATTGTCGAAACGTAATCCGTGACTGTTCAAACAAGTATTTTTCACAAAGCATAATGGTAGACATCAAAAACGTCTTCTATACTAAGTGGCTGATCGTTGCAATTGTTTTCACCGCAATCGTTGTCTTCATTACTCACCTATCGCCAGAGGTATTACCGAACCAACTGCAAGCAAGCGGTCTCGACAAGCTCCAGCACGTCGTGGCCTACGGGGTGATTACGTTCCTTTTCATTCTCTCCCTTAAGACCCCCTGTTCGCTGCTGTCTGCTTCGCTTCTGTTCATTGCTGTTTTGACTCTGGGCGCTATTGACGAGCTAACCCAGCCCCTTGTCAACCGAACGGCGAGCTTTACTGACTTGCTGGCCGATATCATCGGCTTTATCACCGTCTTATTCTTTTTTATTTGTTTCAAAAACACAAAAGGTCAATCCGGGTCAATGTGAACTGATCAACAAGCTAACTGACTGACGTCGTCTTTGTATCAGACAGACTGGATTGAAATAGCCAAATGGGAGAAGTTCAAATGAAAGACTCAATGCCAATATTACTTGTGGATGATGACCGCATCGATGTAATGATGTTTAAACGTGCGCTCGAGGATTTGAAGATTACAAACCCTCTGATTCATTTAGCAGATTGCAAAGAGGCTCTGGAGTATTTAAAAAATGAGGACAACGAGAATCCGTGGGTAGTCCTTGCAGATTTGAATACGCCCCAGATGAGCGGCCTTGAATTTCTGACGGCTGTAAAGGCTCATGACGCATTAAAGCAAATCATTGTTATCATCCTGAGCGGCTCCGATGATGAAGAAGATATAGCTGAGAGTTTTAGACTCGGTGCTGCCGGTTACATAGTCAAGCCCCCTGATTATAACAAGCTCGTAGAAATGATCAGGACAATCCACGCCTATTGGACTTTGAGCAAATTACCGCACGGAGGTGCAAGCACTCAATCAGATTGTCCTGGCTCCCTCCAATGAGGAACAAGAGTTCGCAATTGAGCGTTCAAAGGCCGTAATACCATCATTCTCAGCAGAGCATACCCTCTCTCTATCCTACATGTCGCAACGCGGCGAATGTCCGCGACACGGCGGGCATTCCAGATTCGGTTTCCTCACTCCTACTCTGCTTTCTTGATTTAATCCATTCCTATTAAATGATTTATCAGAATGTCGGAGTTACTGACAAGGGCTGTAGTATTTTTTAAAAAATTAGCTTGACTTTTCAAGTAGAACTCCTTAAAGACAATATACAATACCCACTGTCGTTGAGGAAGGTTGTAAAATCTGGGTGGGGTAGTTGGAAGTTTGTTCGGAGTGATAAGTTAGTTTGCAGGAGGCAAACCGATGTTGGGTTCGGGGGCAGGCGAAAAAAAACCTATCAAAGAAGTAGAGATGCTGTGCGCGCATTCAACTAAATTAGAGGGACTGAACCGCGCCACCACTGAGGAGGCACTGGGGGTCTTCAATCGCTTTCTTGAAATCGCGAACCGGCATACAGAGATGTCCCCTTTGCTTAGAGAATTTGTGGTCGAAGTACAGAAACTCTGCTCCTGTTCTGCTATAGGAATTCGTCTATTGGATGAGGAGGGTAATATTCCCTATGAAGACTATGTGGGTTTCAGTCAGAACTTCTACGAATTAGAAAGTCCACTTTCGATTAAATCAGACAAGTGCATGTGTATTAATGTCATCAAAGGGGATACTGACCCTACACTTCCTTTCTACACGAAGGGTGGCTCTTTTTACATGAACGGCACCACCAAATTCCTATCCCACGTTACTGAAGAAGAGAAGGGACAAACCCGTAACGTATGCAATGAGATAGGATACGAGTCTGTGGCATTGGTTCCGATCTATTATCGAGAGCGCATTCTCGGTTTAATCCACATAGCTGATCACAAGGAGAACATGGTTCCTCTCGACATAATAGAGATACTGGAAGGAGTGGGTATGCAACTCGGCACCGCTATGCGGCGGATACAGACGGAGGAGGCGCTGCGGGCGAGTGAGGAGAGATATAGAGAGCTTTTTGAGAATGCCGGAGAGGGGATAATAACTTTAGATCTGGATGGAAGGATAACGGGGGCAAATAGGCTGGTTGAAGAATATGGGTTTAACAGAGATGATTTAATTGGGAGAAGGCTCTTTGACTTTGTTCCGGAATATGACAAAGCCAGGTCGGTTAGTGATTTT
>Ga0114930_10001093_pt1 | contig 26739 bp, 21 predicted proteins | sample AnhtaG_FD_87300 | JGI IMG/M metagenome (GOLD analysis project Ga0114930, IMG submission 87300) | Deep subsurface microbial communities from Anholt, Denmark to uncover new lineages of life (NeLLi) - Anholt_01485 metaG | ecosystem: Environmental > Aquatic > Marine > Oceanic > Sediment | place... | reverse complement strand
ATGGCTACAGAATCTAGGAAGATAACCGGCCATATTATTATGTAGAGTAAATTCGGTTTTGGCTTAGTATTTACAGTGCATTAAGCGATGGACTTTCCATAACGATAGGCTTTCCATAACCCTTGTCCTCAGGATACCCGGGCCGGCTGGGAAACGCCGAAACTCCTATTCCGGAAAGATATCTGTGGTAGGTTGGATTGATAACCGATTTTCCGCCCCGCCACTGCAAAACCGCGGATTTTAGACAATCGGGACGAATCACCTCGGGAAGACCGCCAAAATCGCGAAACGCCACCTGATGAGCGTTGATAAAGGCATTCAGATCCTTGCAGCGCCTGATCTTAATCACGGGCCGCCGGCTGAATCCAGAAGTGAAAATAAGCGCCTGAACTTTTATCCAACGGCCCGGTAATCCCATCTGCACCTGAATATCCTCTTTCCAGTCAATCTGCATCAGCACTCCCGGAGGCGTCTCCACCCGCACCCTCAGCCCTTTTTTCCAAAACTTGGGAAAGCGCTTCCGCACATAGCGGCGCACCGCATCGTAAGAATGCCTGTATCCATACTGACTCGAAAGAGTCTCATACAGTTTTTTAAGCGGCGGCCGCTTCTTATCTCCCTCATAACTTGCAATCCAACGTGCAATAACCGCACGATATCGATCCAGACACGATGGCCTGGACATCCTGCCGTCTTTTTTTCCCGACTGACGGCGCTTGATCCGATACCGAATCGCTCCTTCGGTCACCCCCAGTTTATCGGCAACCTCGCAATTACTGGATTTAAATTTTTTCATCAACATGATAAAATCCACTTCATCAGGCGAAAGCCTTGATACCGGCATCCAAACCTCCTCTCGATCTGTGAAAATCTAAGAGGAGAGGATGCCATTTTTTTTGCCTTCTGAAAACAAAAAACATCCTCATGTTGATTTAAATATGATCTCGGTTTGGATAGGTCGATTCGTAAATCTAGACGCCGATCCGCTCGTAGACTATCACGCCTCTTAACAGAAACGTCCAGACCCGATTAGCCTTTCCGATTCGTTCTTCGAGGGAATCCGACGAAGTCGGACCTGAGGACTGTTTTGAAAACATACAAACGTGCGCAGGGCCGAGAAGGGCAATGGGGGTATGTCTAATGGCAATAAATCTTTATTATCTAATTATCCGTTTGTATCGGTTCAGGAGATTTTTCAACCACTTGAATATCTCGACCCACTTGTTGTACCCGGTATGGTAGGCATTCTTAACCTCTATGTATTCGTGAGGAATTCCGATTTCTTTCAGCTTTTGGACGGCCTTTCTCGCGGCCTCCACAGGAACAGCATTGTCCCTTGCACCATGCACGATGAAAAAATTCAATTTTTTCCCTTTTGCTTTGTCGAGCAAATCAATGATATTTTCCCCTTTCAGATAAGGAGGCGGGGATATCGCCCCCGACAAAATCACGCCAGCCTTGAAAAGGTCCGGATACAAAAGAGACAATCGCCAGGCTCCGTACCCTCCCATGGAAAAACCGTGGATAATGATATTTTTCTCATCGATATCGTATAAAGATTTGACGTGGTTGATGCACTCGATGACATCCTTCCCGGAATTGCCGAGATACCAATCGGAAAATCCCCTGGCTTGCGGAGCGATCATGATCATTTTCGGAATTTGCAGCTGCACGCGTGCTTGACTGATAAGCCGCGCCATATTCACGGCATAGCTCACTTCATCCACTCCACTTCCATGGAGAGCGACAAACAGAGCTATCGGGACTTCCTCATCATAATCTCTTGGGACGTAAATGGAATAGGGCTGGAGGGTCCCGTCGATTTCCGACCTGTGGGCATACCTCCCGATCGAACCTAGCGGGAAAAAAGCAGGTTTTTCCTCATCGATGCTCTCGGTCAAGGTCTTGACTTCGTCCATCCATTCTTCGATCGATGCGATCCCGATGTGAGGAGGGGCTTTTTCCATAAACTCTTGGATCCAATCAAACCGGACTTCCAAATTGGGCATGCTGTTGCGGAATTTTTCATCCTCCGCAAAAAGTTCCCCTTTTTTTGCCTCCTCGAACTTTGCCCGATATTCCTCGAGTTCTGTCCTGTTTATGACAAAAAATCTGCTGTCCTCTTTGAATCGAAGGGATCCTTCCTCATCGACAACTCCCACACTCAGATCGTACACACCGGTTTCGAATTCCTGCTCCTCTAGTTCGAAGCGCAGCATGTTCATCCCTTTTTTGAATGCGAATTCCTCCTTCTGCTGGACATTTCTTACTCCGGGACCAAGCAGGTAGGACCGGAAAAGCCACCCCGATTTGTCTTCGGGAGAATGGACTGCAAGTGTGACGATCTTTTCGCTGTCATGATAATAATGAAAGGAATTGGTCAACATCTGAACCTCGGGTCTTTCAGGAACGCGGTTTACGAACTGAAAAATCGCTCCCTTCCTCTTGTTGGACATCTCGGTGTCATAACCAGGATCAGGATAAAGTTGTGCCAGTTTTTTCTCGCCCTGATCGCGGTCCGCATAGATGAGATTGATTCCCCACTTATCCTGCATAAAAGGCCTGAACGGAACCAGGATTTGAAACGGGATTGATAATTCGTAGGTAATGATGCCCTTTTTCTCGTTAGGAACGATCGCCAGTTCCATATCCCGAACATCGATCCCTGAAAAATAGATTCCATCCTTATTGATAATTTGTTTTACAGGATTTTTTTCGACAAGCGATATCCCGAAAGAATAAAAGCTGTCGCTCTCGTTCCCTTGTGAAGGATCGAGAAAGGTCAAGAGAAAACCGTCGCCGTATCTCCAGCTTCTGTTTGGAAATTCGAGAGTGTCGTCAACGGCTTTTATGGCCGCGTAAAAATTTTTGGCGTTGTAGGTGAATCTGGCCGTGACGGTCATGTCTTTGGAGGGTTGGATCTTGTCTCCGGTTGTGGTGAGGTCTATAGGAAATTCCGCTATCCCTTCCCAGTCGTCCAGTTCACCATCTATCTGGATCCTTTTATCGGTCTGGAAGATTTTGAGATCCTCAGATTGCGGATAGGATTGCGCAGAAACGAGCAGAAAACCCATCAAAAAAACTTGGGAAAACATGATAATTTTTTTTCGCAATTTATCCATAATCACATCCTTTGTAACAGATTTATACGGTCACTCTTTTACTTTATAGTGTAGCTATTCTGGAAAATTAATGGAAGAGTGTTACTCAGTACCGAATTATTTAGTATAATGCTGGGGAATCCGAGGAGGTCGAGAATGAGGAAGAACTTTCTTTTTTCCTTTATAGTGTTGTTACTTGTGTTTGGCGTGCATGCTTCTTTCGCCATATCGGATTTTCCAAAATCCGAATATGCTGCGCGACGAAGCCGAATGATGAAAAAGATTCCCGATGGGGTTGCGATCATTTTGGGTGCCACCAGCACATTCTCTGACAGACAATTTTTCCAGAGCAATGACTTCTTCTATTTTTGTGGGATCGAGGTTCCGAACGCTGTCTTGATCATCGATGGGATACGGAAAGAAAGTACGATTCTTTTCTCCCTGACCGAACATGAGGCCCGCGGGGAAGGTCTCCCGTTAGATCTGGTTCAAAATCCCAAAGAGATGACTGGAGTCGAAAGGATCTATCCAATCGACAGGCTCACCCCCTCTCTATCAAGTCTCACGTCCCACACCGAAATCTTTTACACAATGTTCAAACCAGAGGAATTGATGCGGGAAAACTCCAACGAAAAATTCCGGGCCTTCCAGAACACCATAACGATGAACCTCTGGGATGGACGGCTGACACGTGAGCTTCAGTTTGTAAAGAAGCTCCAAGAAAAATTTCCTCAAGTCGCGGTCAAAGATTGTTCCCGAATGATTTGGGATTTGCGGAAGATCAAATCTCCGTATGAGATCGACCTCATGCGTGAGGCTGCCCGAATCGGTTTCAAAGCGCATATAGCGCTGATACAAGCCACCCGCCCCGGTGTGGCGGAAAAAGAGCTGGCCGCCGTGTTTGAATATGTCTGCCAAAAGGAGGGCGCCAACGACCTGGCTTATAATACCATTTTGATGTCGGCTGAAAACCACAGGTACGGTCATTACCACAAACACAACCGCATACTCGAGGACGGGGACTTCGTCATCCTGGATGCCGGCCCGGATTTCGGCTACTACAACGCCGACATATCCACCTCCTTCCCTGCCAATGGAAAATTCTCTCCCAGACAAAAAGAGCTTTACACCCTCGCCAACGAAGTGCGAAATGTCTGTTTGCAGAACTACCGACCGGGGATCACCCTGAAGGATGTCGGGGAAAAGGTCAAGGAATATCTTATCGAAAACAGTCACGACCCGGAAAATCCGAAATACAGGGGATGGATCCGGTACGGTGGCTACAATCATTCCATCGGGATGGCCACCCATGATGTGATGGGAACTTTCGACGGACCCGAGGAAGTGTTGAAGCCGGGTTTTGTGTTTGCCTGCGACATCAACTTTCCCTTTCCGGATGAGGAAATGGGGATCCGCCTGGAAGATGTGGTTGTCATCACAGAAACAGGATGCGAGAATCTCTCTGCAGGAGTTCCCAGAACGATTGAAGAGGTCGAAGCCGTCATGAAAGATAAAAGATAAATATTAAAAACCAAACCGGAGGAAAAATATGAAAAAAATTATCACAGGATCACTGATAATTGTATGGATTTTATCCCTATCCATTGTGCTGTCTGCACAACAAACGCAGACCGATATTTACGAGCGGCCGCGTCAGTTTGAAAGAAGCCGGGATTACGACGCCAAGCACTACCGTTTGGAATTGACGTTCGACCTGGATGAAAAAACCTTCTGGGGCACAAACACCATCGCTTTGACACCCCTCAAGAATGAATTTTACACTTGTGTGCTGGATGCTGAGGAACTGGTCGTGGACACTGTCAAAAATCCCGAGGGGACCCAACTGGAGTTCGAACAGACCGAAAGACATCTCATCGTCCATTTCCCAGAGGCTTACAACTTTGGGGAGGAAGTTCTTTTCACCGTGGAGTACCACGCCAAAGACCCAAAGCAGGGCCTGTATTTCGATGATGAAACAGAGGAGCATCCCCAGATGGTCACCACCGTGTCCTGGCCCGAATATGCCCACCACTGGATGCCCTGCTATGATTATCCCAATGACAAGGTCACGCATGAATTCATCATAACAGTCAAGGACACGCTCAAAGTCCTCGGAAACGGCCGGCTAGTCCGGGTGATCGAAAACGAACCTAACGGGACCAAAACCTATCACTGGTCGCAGGATCTTCCCCACTCCGCCTATCTCTTTCTGTTGGCCATCGGGCCGTATGCGGTCATCGAAGATTCGCTCGGAACCCTTCCGGTGAATTACTGGGTCTACGAGGACGGTGTGGAAGATGCCAAATGGATTTTCAAAAAAACGCCGTACATGATCGAATTTTTCAACAACATTTATGGCTACAAATACCCATGGGCAAAATACGATCAGGTGATATCCCCTCGTTTTGGTGGAGGGGCTGAGAACACGTCGGCCACACTTCTCGGGCAGGGTGTTGTTCACGACAGGAAGGCCGAAAAGGATTATTCCTGGGAGAAAACCATCGCCCATGAGGTTGCCCATCAGTGGTGGGGCGACCTGATCACGCTGAGGAGTTGGGAACACACGTGGTTGAATGAAAGCTTCGGCACCTATTCCGATTACTTGTACACACGATATGACAATGGAAAGGACGAAGGGGCCTACGACTTGTTGCGCAAAAAGAACTCCTACCTTCGGGAGGCCCACACGCGGTACATGCGTCCGATCGTGTTCGACAGGTATGAACGGCCCCAACAGAATTTCGACAGCCATACCTATCCCAAAGGGGCGGTTGTCTTGCACATGCTGCGGTTTATCTTGGGAGACGAGCCCTTCTTCCGGACGCTAAAACATTTTCTCCACAAGCATGAATTCGAAGCGGTGGATTCCCATGATTTCATGAAGGCTGTGAAGGAGGCCACGGGGCAAAATATGGACTGGTTTTTCGAACAGTATATTTTTTCACCCGGTCATCCGGTGTTCGATGTGAGCTATGTTTGGGATAAAGAAGTAGGCAAAGTAAAGCTGACCGTGCGACAGGTTCAGGATACATCCAAAGGTGTGCCCATTTATAAAATTCCTGTAATAATCGGAATCCACACGAATGAGGGTAAGGTTTCGGAAAAGGTCTTGATAGAAAAACAGGAAGAGGGTTTTGATTTCACTGTCGATGAAAAACCTTTGATGGTGCGGTTCGATGAGGGAAATTATTTGCTGAAGGAATGGACGTTCGATAAAAGCGTGGATGAACTCCTTTACCAGCTCAAAAATGATGATGTGATCGGGAGGAGTTGGGCAGCATCAGAGTTGATCAAACACAAGGATAATACAGATGTCGTGGAGGCATTGGTCGCAAGTGCCCGAAACGATGACTTTTGGGCCGTGAGGCAGAGTGCAGTCGAGACTCTAGGGGGGATGAAACGAGAAGAAGATATCGCGTTTTTCAAAGAAAAATGCAGCGACGAAAAATCCAGGGTAAGGGCTGCTGCCTTGAGTGCTCTTGGAGAACTCGGTAAAGCGGATATGGTGCACTTCCTTAAAGAAAGATTCGTAAAGGACAACAGCTACCTGGCGCAGGCGGAAGCGCTGCGGTCTATCGGAAAATGCGGCGACCCATCACAGATTCCCTTCCTGGAAGAGGCGGCACAAATGAAGTCCTACAGGAACGTTATTAAACGAGCCGCAGAATCCGCCATCAAAACCATCAGGGGACGCTCCTCAAGGTACCACCCTATTCCAGCTGCTTTTTGATTTCCTCGATCAGAAACTCAACGGTTTTCTCTAAATAGACGGCACCTTTCTCAGCAGAAGCTTTAGTCGGGTCTCCCAATACACCGATTTCCGACAATGCAGGCATCCCCTCTTGTATGATTTTCTTAACTTCCTTTTCACCCAACGGCCCGAGATAACCCGGGCCGAACCGGTCTTCTCTCACCAATTGGTCGGCAAAGGCCAAAATCAGGGAGGTTTCATTTTCGCCGGCATGGGCTCCAGCCTCATCCTGTGTGACCCCGAATTCTGCAGAAATATCAAACAGGCAATCCATCAATCCCATCAAATCGGTGTATCCGACAATTTTAAGCTCTGGAAATTTTGCCTGCTGTTCTTGGATGGCTTCTTTTACGGCAGCAAAATTCCCTCCATGAGAGGGCAAGTAGATAATCGTTTTAAAGCCGTGTTTAGCCAGGCTCTCTGTGTAATCGGTGATAATGGCCTTTAGCGTGGGAGCCTTGAGGGAAACGGTCCCGGGAAAGGCCAGGTGGTGTTCCGAACAACCCACAGGGATTGTTTTTGCCTGCAAAGCCTTCCCCCAATTCAAGGCAAACCGGAGAGCCAGCATATCTCCGATCATCGTATCGGTCTTTGTCGGCAGATGTGGGCCATGTTGCTCGATCGAGCCGACGCCCACCACAACTGTTGTGAATCCCTCGTCGATGGCCTTTTTGATATCCGGCCAATTCATATCTTCCATTTTGACTGTCTTCATGATTTACCTCCAAAATAGTTTACGGAGATACTCCCGAGTTTTAGGTCAATTGTTGATCAAGCCATTTCAAGGAGCGGAGGACCAGTACTGCGGCTGCAAGATACCAGAGCCCCACTGCAGGGCCAAGGTCAATAAGTCCGGCATCCCCTGGGGGATTCGGAAATGTGGAGAGGTTGAATACGAGAAGAAGATGACCGATAAGGAACCCGAGGAGCCCGAAAATTTTTCCGAATCGAGGATGTTTCATCATGGTCACTCCGAACAGAATTGTCCCGATAGCGATATAAATATCCCAAGACACGTCTATCCCGAGTTGCACTTTATACACGGCCTGCCATATCCACATCATAGTTGCATCAGAGATCCCCTCTCCAGCAGAGTCCATCAACTTGTCCATGGACAGATTGACCGACAGCTGAACGATCAGCATCAAGCTAACCATAGCGCTGGCAATGATATTGGAAATAACCGCCAAATGACCGGTTACAGTTTTCCGATGTGCTCTGAGAAAATAAAACAGACCCAGGCTTGCCACACTGAGCAAGGGCCCAAACAGACTGGCAAAAATGATTGTCAGTTTATTGGGGAGATGAGCAAAAATCATTAGGGGATAGATGACACTTACAGCAAGCCCAGCATAAATTCCAATCCTTACCCAAGTCCTGTATATTTTTTTTTCTTCGTCCAAGATTCTCTCTTCTTGCTCTGCTATTTTTTCATATTCCTCTGAAAAAATAAACTGACAAATGGAGCATCCCCAAACTTTTTGCTTGACACGGGAGTAAAACAGCCTATATGATAGCACTCTTATAGGAGTGTTATATGAGTGTCAACGGAGAGAAGCCGGCAGACAGCAAAGTGACCATCAAGATCCCCGGTCCTCTATACAATCGGATTGCCAAGATCGTTGCGGGGAGCGGGTTTAACTCGGTGACGGACTTTATCGTCTATGTACTCAGGGATTTGGTTTCCACAGCATCCGAAACCGACATCCCCAAAAAGCTGGAAGATGCAAGCCTGAGCAAAAACGAGATCGAAGCCATCCGAAAACGCCTCAAATCTCTCGGATACCTATAAAAATGAATTTAATTTGGGGACAGAATAATTTCGTGACAATAATTTCGTGACGGACAATAATTTCGTGACGGGATACTTGATTACTAAACTTGAGAATGCAAACATTTATAATTACATAATTAAGGTGTCGGGTATCCCGGCACCGAATTAATAAGGAGGAGATATGTCGTTAGAATTAGTGCCACCGCATGGTGGACGATTGAAACCGTTGCTCCTTAAAGGAGAAGAACTGGAACAGGAAATGGAAAAAGCGAAAACGCTTCCTGTTATTCGCCTCACATCCCGCGAAACATCGGATTTGATCATGATGGCCATGGGTGCATTCAGTCCTTTGGAAGGATTCATGGGAAAAGACGATTACAAAGGCGTTGTGGAAAACATGCACATGGTCGACGGAACGCTCTGGCCTATCCCTATCACAGTCTCTGTCACAAAAGAAGAAGCCGACTCCTTCGGGATTGGTACGGAAGTGGCCCTCGTGGATGACGAGAGCGGTGAACTGATGGGAAGCATGACCGTCACCGAAAAATGCGGCTACGACAAGAAATACGAAGCCAAAAATGTCTTCCGCACAGATGACGAGGCCCACCCCGGTGTGGCCAAAGTTTATGCGCAAAAAGAGATGATGCTCGCAGGCCCGGTCAAAGCATTCAGCGAAGGGTCCTATCCGGAACAATTCGGTGATTATTTCGGACGGCCTGCGGACACACGCCGCATCTTCACAGAGCTCGGCTGGGACACTGTGGCCGGCTTTCAAACGAGAAATCCCATCCACCGCAGCCACGAATACTGCACCAAGATCGCACTGGAAGTGAGCGACGGCATCCTGATCCATCCTTTGGTAGGAAAACTCAAAGCCGACGACATCCCGGCCGACATCCGGATGAAATGTTACGAAGTCCTTATGGAGAATTACTACCCCAAAGACCGGGTTGTCCTCAAGGTCTACCCAATGGAGATGCGGTACGGCGGCCCGAGGGAGGCCATCCTTCATGCCATTTTCCGCCAGAACTACGGCTGCAGTCATCTGATCGTTGGTCGCGACCATGCAGGTGTCGGTAATTACTACGGACCGTTCGATGCCCAAGAGATCTTCGACGAGCTCGACGAAGGAGAATTGCATTTGGAACCCTTGAAGATCGACTGGACCTTCTGGTGCCACAAATGCGACGGCATGGCTTCGATGAAAACCTGTCCGCATGACAAGGATGACCGGGTGCTGATCAGCGGAACCCAGCTCCGTAAGATGCTGGCTGAGGGCCGGATACCTCCCAAGGAGTTCACCCGACCCGAGGTGGCCCACATCTTGATGGACTATTACAAGAGCCTGAATAACGGTTAATTCACTCAAACGGAGAAAGACACATGACGATTCAAAAAGCAACCAATATTACCTGGCACGAAGGAGCCCTGAACAAACAGGACCGGGAAAAGCTTCTCGATCAGAAGGGCGTGGTCATCTGGTTTACAGGACTCTCAGGTTCGGGAAAATCCACCATCGCCCACGCCATCGAAGAAGAACTATTCAGGAGAGGTCATCTCAGTTTTGTCCTGGACGGCGACAACATCCGCCACGGCCTTAACAAAAATCTGGGCTTTTCTCCCGAAGACCGCGAAGAGAACATCCGCCGGATCGGAGAAGTGGCCAAGTTATTCGCCGATGCCGGCCTGATAACCATGACCGCCTTTATCTCCCCTTACCGCAAAGACCGCGATAACAACCGCCACCTGCTTGAGGAGGGAGAATTCATTGAAGTCTTCATGAAAGTTTCTCTTCCCGAAGCTGAAAAGAGAGATCCAAAAGGACTGTACAAAAAAGCCCGTGCCGGCGAGATCAAGGAATTCACAGGAATCGATGCCCCCTATGAAGAACCCCTCAATCCCGAACTCGTCATAGACACAGACAAGCTCAACCTAGAAGAAAGTAAAGATATGGTCATCCGATACTTGGAAGAAAAGAATATTATAAACAAAGCGTAACAATATAAACCGGACGCAACACAAATAGCTTTTTTTCACAAAATCAAAAGAATTTATCTTAATTTTGCAATTATTGCTTGACAAGGATTTTATAGATTGTATATAATGAAAATGGTTCTCTTGAGCCGGCTGGAGAGAATTCATACCTTTTTGGTTCCCATCATCAACCCCCCTTTTGCTGACACAGCCGGCACCTTTTCTAGCATCGATAAATAGACAAACAGCAGAAGAAATTCCAATATCCTGCGGAAATCACGGATCTGATCATTCAAGAACTCAAAGCTTTGGCAGAAATCGTCAAGCTTAAAGAAAGGATAACGGTTATCGATAGGGATCCGGAAGATAACAGATTGCTGGAGTGTGCTCAAGTAAAAAACTCTTGGTATAGATGTCACTAAAACTCTTCAATCAAGCTCATAGCCAACACACCCTCTTCATACATGTAAATAAAGGTATAAATCTGCCTTATCAATGTCAAATGAAAAATGAGTGATCTGGCACGTTGAAAACGGAAGCGGGTTTGAAAACCTGTAGGGCTGTTCATCGCGGTTATAAAAGCGGCCTCGGGGAGATTGGCCCTATCCAGTCTCCCGGGAGAAATCATCAACGATGGCAAACAGGTTTTACTTAATTATATATTATTATACTATAATTGATTTGTTGTCAAGTTTCCCTGAGGAAATATTTTAAAGCCAGAATTGATAGCCGATCCCAAAAAGGATACGAATTCCCCCCAGGTCGACATTGATGTCGAAAGGTTTCACCCTTAGAGGAATGGATTTAACTTCAGCCGTCAGGAATAATCCTCTGAACAGATATAAATTCATTCCTCCGCCGATAACAGTCGTCCATTTGCTGTGATCGACTTGCTGGCGTACGAATTCGCTATCGATATCCTGTTTATAAAAATAATAGGCGATGCCGATTTTAAAGTACGTGCTGACCCTCCGGATGCGCAGGATAGGAACCGGAACAACCCCTGTAAGCTGGAATCCGGTTACGCTCAAAGTGCTGTCCTCCTGGAAAAGTCCGACAGGACCAGTTCTTTTGTACCCCCCTTCGTAGGAAAGCTCCAGAGTTAACAATCTTGGAAATGAATATCTGATGTAGGGCTCGTAGATGTATCCATCTCCGTATATATCTCCTAGTGTAAGGTCATCGAGGTAGCGGTATCCGGCATTGAGACCGAGCGTGAACCATGCTGCGCTGCCGACCTGAACAGAAAGGAATACTAGGGAAATGAGAATGACTGATTTTTTCATTAATTTTTCCTTTTTCATATTATCGAAGGGTATAGTTGGGATCGCTTTCCTCCCCGGATGCGTTAACGGATGTGATCTTGTAAAGAAAATTTTCTTCTTCCAGAAGACCCCGCCTCAGGAAACTGAAGGTTTGAGCGTCCACTTCGGCCAAAAGGGTAAAGGATTGATCTTGGTTATCCAATTGTTTCGCATACACACGATAGGAGACAACCTGGTCTCCATTCCGGAAATTGGGCGCCCAAGTCAACCGGTCCATATACTGAATAAAAAATCCATAGTTGTTTGCCACTCTTGAAACGGTAAAAAGATGTGGTGCATGGATGCTTTTCAGAGGATAAAAAGCGGCTTTCTGGGCATCGACAATTCCCCATCCATTGCTATTATCAGGAGATTCATACTGACTGGCCGTCGATTTCATCGCTGTCATGATATCCTGATTGGTCCAGAAGGGATTGATCTCAAGGATCAACGCAGCCACGCCTGCCACTAACGGGCAGGCAAACGATGTCCCATCCACAAGCTCGTATTCAGCGAGCCCATTCGGAGATGCTGAATAAACCGAATCTCCCATGGCCATCACATCTGGTTTGATCCGGCCATCGGCGGTGGGCCCAACGGAACTGAATCTGACTCTGCTACCCTGGGAATTCACGGCTCCGGCAGCCAATACATAATCACTGTCAGCAGGAGAAACCAAGGTGTTTTGGCCAGAGCGGGAGCTCCCTTCGTTTCCCGCGCTGTTGACGATCAGGATGCCACGACTTGCCGCGATGTTTGCGCCTCGAGCTACAATCGTGGTGTCTCCATCCATATCCTGCCAGGAGTAGTCCTCCTCGCCCTGAGAAAACCGATCCCGGTATCCCAGAGAACTGCTGATGATGGCCGCTCCCAGTGTGTCGGCCCATTCTGCGCCTGCGATCCAATGGTCCTCTTCGATGTGGCGCTCCCAATCCAAATCGCCGTTCTCCGTCTTCCCCAGGAGAAAACTGGCCCCGAACGCTGGACCAATGAGTTCGCCTGGCTCATATCCGGCGATGGTTCCCAGGGTGTTGGTTCCATGATCCCCGCTCCCCAATTGACCCTCTTCATCAAAAACATTGGGATCGCCGTTTAAAAAATCCCAAGTGGCCACGATATCGAGGTGATCCAGGGCCTCATGCCCCAAGTTGCTGAAGCCACCGTCCAGCATGCATATCAACACCCCGTGACCGCTGTATCCCATTTTATGCAATGGAGGGATATTCAGCTGATCGACCTGGGTGAAGGAGGCACCATAATCAAAAATGATGCTTTCTGCGAGAGGGGCCTGTGGGACTGGTTCTGTCTTTTTTTCGATCACAGGATCACGGAAGGTGTAGACCAAAACCTCATCCACTTTTTTTACGAAACGAAAATGGGCAATCATTTCGAGGGATTGGCTTGTGGCTTCGACAGATACGGCATTCAACCAGCGAGACGTGTGCCGAATCCTTCGGACGTATTTTTTTATGAAATCCACATAGGGCTGGTAAACAGGTAAATCGTATTCATCCACAAGGTCTTCAAATCCATGGCGAAGACGCCTGTTCAAGGATTTCAAATTCAAGGTCACCCTTGCTTCTTCCAACTTCTGGAGTTCTCCCGGGCCTTTATCTCTGAAATAGATCCATGCGATAAATTTTTCCCCATATTCATTTTTATCGAATGATCTCTGCATTCTCGGAGAGATTTTTTCATCTTTCTGGGATATCCCGCTGGTGATAATGATGGACAGAAACAAAATCAAGCAGATGATCTTTAATAGCTTAGTCTTTATCATGTTTTTCTCTCAGGCCGATAAAATTGATCTTATCGCAACTTATTATTATAGCAGATGGCTTGAAGATCGAGAATGCCTAAATAAAGTTTTAAAAAAAGAACTTTTTAAGTATATTTGTATTGATTTATTTTGACTATCCAGAGATTTTTTGCTTTTTCCACATCGCAGGAACCTTGCGCATGCCACACAACCTGAGCTTCTTTATTCAGCTTCCCTTCGAAATCTCGAGGCAAGACAAACTCTCTACCATCAAGGTTTGTTCCTTCGACTTCAGGAAATATGTTCAATCGTCCACTATTCTCAGTGATATTTTTATTTATAATTCAATACCACATATAACAATGATTGGGGGGGATTGTTCAAGTCGAGTTGGAAAGTGTTCCCATCGACCTTTTTCACGTTCTGCTTGTTTTTAGTGTAGTCATCTCCGGTGTAAGGCAAAAAACTAGCAGAATCGGTCTTGAAATGCATCGGGAACACGATCAGCTTCGGGTTGAGCTGGGAAATGACATGGTCGGCTTCTTTTCCGAATATCGTATAAGTCCCTCCGACAGGGATCATCACCACGTCGACGGCTCCGATTTTTTCGACCTGTTCGGCTGTAAGTTCATGCCCGAGATCTCCCAGGTTAACCACCTTCAGTCCATCGAACTCGAAGACAAAAATGGCGTTCTTCCCTCTCTGCTGTCCTTGGTTTGCATCATGATAAGAGGGAACGGTATAAATCTTCACATCCTTTATTTTTTCTTCGATCTGAGCAAAATCCTTCCCCCCTGAGCTCAATCCTCTCAAAATCGATGGCTTGCCGGAAACAACATCCACCTGGTTGTGGTCGAAGTGTTCGTGGGAGACCGTCACGATGTCAGGCTCGATATCTTCGGGAATCTTGTAACCGCCCATCTCCATGGGATCGGTGATGATCCGTGTGTTTTGAGATGTCTCGATCAAAAAACAAGCCTGACCAAACCACTTAAACGTGACTTCTTGGGCACGGAGACCAAGACCGGCAAATGCAAAGATAACAAAAAAGGAAATGGCAAAAATTATGATATTTTTCATTTTGGCTCCTCCTTCGTATAAACTATATCTGTCATTGCTTCACTTCGATAGTGATGACGATATTTCTATTCTACTAATTTTGCGGGGCCGTAGTAGATGGCATTGAACAAGTAGCGGAAAGTTCCATGGGATTGGCCCCGGTAGACCACAGGAAAACCGATCAGGATGACCTTGCCTTCGCCGCAAGGAACATCTACGATAGCACTCTTGATAACCAGTTTATCCTCTCCGGTCAACCACCCGCTTAGTAGGGAGTGAGTCGGATATTTGACAACACTGTGGCCTTCATTCACCGAAAAAGCCGGGCTCCTGCGGAAAAAGATGGCCGATAACCTTTCATAACCGTAAGCAATCGGATGAGACGTGTCATTCAAAGCTTTGAGGATAGAACCCGGAATGAAAAAGTCTTTCCTGTCCAATCCATCCACGCTGTTCTCAACAGCCAAATGGAGATTTTTTATCGCAAAATCTGCCCCTCCATTCAGAGTGATGATAGTGCCACCCTTTTTCACAAATTCGTTCAGATTTTTAAGCCCCACTTCACCGATCCCGCCAGCATATTCCGCAGGAACCGCCGTCTCCGGCACTCCTCTGATAATAGCACTCTCTCTGAGATCGGGGATAACGATCACATCGAAGATTTCGTTTAAATCACCCTTCCGGATCTCTTTGTCAAAAACACTCTTGAAGGGAATCTCATACTGTTCGAGAACCCATCGCGTCCATCCCTCATCCATCGATGCGGTCCAGCTCTTGTACAGGCCGACTTGCGGTTCTTTCAGGGCATAGGTCTTCACCTTCGGCTCAGCCCACAACCCGTCAAAATGGACCCAAAGCTCTTGAGTGATCGATTCCATGTCATCCAGCAGACCATCTCTATTTTTGACGATCATCGTCCCCTCGGGATAGGTTTTTCCGTTGGCTTCAAACTTCTCAGCCGCCCAAAAGACTGTGTATTCCTTTTCCACCAACCTGTTTAAGGCCACGATGTCGTCATTGGTGGCATGCCCCCAAGCATAACCATAGGCATTTTCGACGGCTTCAAACTTTCCTTTGGGTTTATTTATCTCATCGAGAAGCACAGCATCGACCTGGAAGTGCTTGTCGGCCTGAAACACATCCACTCCCATTAGGAGGGGCAATGTATGGCCCACCACATCATACGGAGTCTTCAGAGGACCTCCAGGAGTTTCTCTAATTTCTGGATAAACCTGCCTCTCTAATAGTGTTTTGGCAAATCCACCGTACGGCTGAGCCATGTACACGATAAAACTCCCCGCCGGATATTCGTACCCATTTACTTCGAAAGAGTCGGAGGCCCTGTGAATTTCCACATCACCCAGCTTCAACACATTCAGCATTTTGACTGCCGTGGACAAATCCCTTTGATTGACCGGAATGATAAAGGCATACGGAGGTTCGCTGCGGATAACCGCTTTTTTGTGGATCCTGTAGAAATTCCGAAGCCAATTCTCACGGAGTCTCGCAGCATTCGTCAAGGCCGCTTTTACGGCCGCGTAATCATACTCCACGATATCCCGGAGTGTCCATTTGCCCCCCTTCCAGGGCAAAGGCATCTTGACCGAAGCCTCTTTCACAGAGGCGGACAGATCTTCAAATCTCACCGTTATCGGAGTGGCTCCTTGAACACTGGCCGCTTCGGTCAAAATCCGGATACCCCCATGATAGTGATGATAGGCTCTGGCAGGCGTCCAGGCGTCGAATCCTATGCTGTGAGCCACCCCGGCCTTTCCCTGTGCCGTTAATTCTGAGGCGATAAACGTGCCCATCATGGCCACCTGCTGACGGAGGATGGGATCGACATTAGGTTCGTAGGGATCGACATAGGGTGGGACAAAAAGCCGCGCGCCACGGCTTCCCATCTGGTGCATATCCACGATGACCTGGGGATGCCAGGCATTGTGCACTTTAAGGGTGAGCTGCGATTCAACCTGGGTGAACATGTACCAATCGCGGTTGTTGTCGTGTCCCACGTATTTGTGGTAGAGCCAGGGCATCCGGCCTCCCTCATACTTGGTACCGACATTTTTTTTATACCAGTCTACCACCATCTGGATCCCATCAGGATTGTGCATCGGCGTAAGTAGAAGGATGACGTTATCCAGGATTTCTTCGGTCAAGGGATCGTTTTTGGTGGCAAGGTCATAAGCTAGCTCCATCGACATCTGGCTGGCCCCGATCTCTGAGGCATGGATGGAACAGTTGACCATCACGACAGCTTTTCCCTCGGCAATGATTTTCTTGGCTTCATCATCCGAGATCTTCCGCGGATCGGCCAGCATTTGCTGGTATCTTCGATATTTTGCGAGGTCTTTTTGGTTATTTGCGGAAGTGATGATGGCCACTATAAACGGATTCCCTTCAGTCGTCTTTCCGACCTCCTGGACCAGGATCCTGTCGCTCTGCTCGTCCAGCATTCGGAAATATTCGATAATCTGAAACATATCTGCCAAGTTTTTATCCGTTCCCACTTTAAAACCCAGAAACTGCTCAGGGCTTGTGACCTGCGCCGAAACTATCGGGGCGATAATCAAAAAGACCAGCACAAAATTCAAAAGTTTCCTTATTGTCATTCTTCCCTCCTTTGAAGGATTAAGTGCCAAGTATTATAGCTTTATTTGCCGCGGAATGGCACGCCATTTTTGATCCAATCAGGTGCCGGCATGCCTTTGAGGTAATGGTCAAAGTATTGCTTCATCTTGATCGAATAGTCGAGCTTATTCGGATATTTCCTCAGGTGATGGGGTTCGCCGCGGTACTGGAGAAAAATGCAGTCCTTTTGGAGGCGGCGCATGGCCAGGTAAAGCTCGATACCCTGGTACCAGGGCACAGCCCCGTCCTCATCCCCAAACTGGATAAGTAAGGGGGTTTGTATGCGGTCGGCAAAAAACACAGGGGAATTTTCTATGTAGCGTTCAGGATATTCCCACAGGCTGCCGCCGATTCGGCTCTGCTCCTGTTCATACTGCATCTGGCGGGCAAGGCCTGATTGCCACCGAATGCCGCTGTAGGCGCTGGTCATATTAGAGACCGGGGCGCCTGCCACAGCCGCCGAAAAAATATTGGTCTGCGTGATCACAAAAGCAGCTTGGTATCCACTCCATGAATGGCCGTGGAGACCGATTCCTTTTGGATCAGCCACTCCCATGTCGATCAGTTTCTGCACCCCAGGCACAAGGCATTTTGTAGACGAATACCCGGGACGTCCGATATCGAACCACACATCCGGAAGGAATATGGCGTAGCCGTTACTGGTGTAAAACGGAAAATTCGGCCTATGGTTCACCCTCATCTGGTTGAATTCAAACATCCGCTGGGAGAAAAAGTGATAAAAATACACAATCACAGGATACCGCTTTCCTTTCTCGTAATTTGCGGGTTTAATCAGAACCCCCTGCAAAGGAATGCCGTCTATGCTGTTCCACTCCACAAGCTCTGGTGTGCCCCAGGCAAATTCATCGATCTGAGGGTTGACAAGAGAGATCTTATGCGGCGAGGAAAATTTTAGGTCAGCTGCCCATAGATCAGGGAACTCCTCGAAACTTTCCCGTGTGTACATCAGGACATCTGCTTTTTTGGCCTTGGCCCGGAATTGAAACTTCTTGTCTTCCTCAAGGAGCTTCGTAACCGTCCCTTTCCCGATCTCACAGGAGTAAAAACCATGGTTCTTTTTTTTGTTGTGGTAGGAGGACAGCCAAAGTTTTTCACCATTTTCAAAGTATTGTTTTTCTCGGTCTAATCTCAGCACACGGAAAGTCATCTCGGTTTGGCGCCCTTTCTCCCCCGTTATGTTTCTGGACTCGCCGGTGGCCGTCACAAACTGCCAGATGTCGTATTTGTCGTAGATCAAGACAAACTTATCATCCTTTCCCCATCCCGCTATCCTGTAGCTGGGCGCCATTTCTGGATAGTCATGGTCCTCATCATAAAAAGGCACATCTATTTTTTCCGTGAGGTTTTTTGTGTTCCCGGTTTTTCCATCATAAAGATACCAGTGTTCATCATTAAAATAGACAACGTACCGGCCTTCAGGCGAAAGAGAAGAACGATCTTCGAGTTTAGCCGCCACTTTCTGCCGCTTGCCATTCTTTAAATTCACCCGATAAAGATCCTCCAGACGGCCATACCAGGTCCTTTCTTTTTGATAGGGAATATCGGATTGGCCCAAGGCAAAATCAGGATTATCATTCAGGTCCACCTGCGGCATATCCCTGTCGGCAAGTTGGACAAAACGTTTGGAATCGGCATGGTAAACCGCTGTGTATGTCCGGTCTTTGGTTCGTGACCACTGGATTTTATCGTTGGTCTTTATCAGCGGATCATTCCAGTGCCAGACATCCAGCTCTCTTTTTTCGAGGATATTTTGAGTATCGAAAAGGTCTGATTCTTCAAAGTCCTTTTTTTCATCCTTCTCTTCCGGTTTCTGAGTAGCCTGATGGATCTCCAAAGGCTTGAAACCGAAAAAGAGGCGCTTGTTGTCTCTGCTCCAGGAGATTTGATTCTTTTCGGGAATCATCCATCCCTCGGGCGCCACATCCGCTCCGACAGCCCGCGTTTTCTCCTTTGAATTTCCGTCCCAAATCCAGAGGGAAAAATGCCCATCTTCACCATCAACGACACTGGCAAGAAAAGCCAGAAGGCTACCCTTTTCTGTCCAGGAAAAGCCAGAAAATTTTGCACCTTCACGTTGGATAATCGGCTTTTGTGACAATGATTCCTGAGCCAAGCCCAGATAATGAAGACCATCCTCACTTCCATTCGGACCTGATACAGTGAAAGCGAGATATTTGGAGGAATTGTCAAAGGAATAGGCCAGGACATGAGGAATGTTCATTTCTTTTCCGGTTTCCAACTGGCGCAAGATAAAAAGGCTTCCGGTTTTTTTGTTTGTTTCCTTTTTTTCAGGAGTTTTGTTTTCATTTTTTGGAGTTTTTTTCTCCTCTTTATGGTGGAGATAGGCTATCCATCGGGAATCACCGGATAAGGCGAAACTTTGCACCTTTTCGACATGCATGACTTCGCCGGTCGCCGTCTCCAGGATAGCCATTCCCTGTTTGGGCCTATCCTTTTGAGCCTTCTCCATCTCCACAGCTTTGAGTTGCACGATCATAGCGACCCATTTCGTATCTTTCGTAATCTGGGGCTGGTGGCCTCTTCCGACAACGAACTTTGCACCGTTTTTCAGGCCGTGTACCACAGCCTCCCCATCTCCCCTGTCGGGTTCGGTGCCGAAGGTTATCCATAATCCATCCTCGGAAATCACTGGATTACGGATCTCTTTAAAATTCATGACATCTCCGAAGGTCAGGATTTTCTTTTGAGCCGCTTGGGATGGATAAGCGAACAGAAAAATGACAGTGATGAGAAAAATGACAGTGAAAAATTTCAGAGATGATTTGTGCAACATCACTGGTTCTCCTTTTTTTTGAATGGAATGAAATAATTTTGGCCGAATAGGAAGTATATAGACATGAAAGGAAGCTTATAGCAAAAAACAGAGATGTAGGCAAGTTTCTCGGATATCTGGATTTGCAGATGAGGGGAGATTTGTATAACATAATCACAAATCAGGTGAATTGATCGACAAAAAGGAATAAAAAGGACAGCTGTGGAAAAAAGAAAATTCCCCAAAGACTTCTACGAAACACAAAAGCAGCAGTGGCAAAAAAGCCTTTTTGTGTTTGCAATGATAATCTTGTTTTACCTGTTTGTCGTGAGTTTGGTCGTTTTTTCCTTTGCCGCTATAGTCGGCCTTTTCTTAAGTGAAAAACCACTCTCCTCCACAGATACGATAAGAGCCCTAGCTTTTGCCAGCGTTGTTATCGCTTCGATCATCGCCACGTTCCACTACTTCGATGCCAAAAACCACGGCGCCAAATTTATCCGCAAACGTTTGCTTGCCAAGTCACTCGATCTCTCCGACCGTTACCACACACAGTTCGCCAACACCTTGGAAGAGATGCGGATAGCGGCGGGATTGCCAGAAGTTCATCCCTATATCCTTCCCACGTTCGCCATCAACTCGATGGCATTGATCGAACCGGACAGAACGCCTAGCGTCTTGGTGACTGAGGGCCTGGTCGCCGAATTCACCCGGGATGAACTCCAGGCTGTGATCGCTCACGAACTGGCCCATGTCGTCCGAGGCGACACCTACTACATCACGCTGGTTTGTTCATTGGTCAATTTTTTTGAAAGATTGCGGGATGCGTCAAAACCGGAGACCCATCCTGAAGCTACGGCCCATTCTGGGCAGACCCAAATAAGCGGGGCACCCCTTTTCTGGGTAGCCCTCACCATATCTACCCTTATCATGCATCTTCTGAGCACGCTGATCAGCCGGCAAAGGGAAATTCTGGCCGATGCGGCAGCTGTGGAATTCAGCCGTAATCCCACACCTCTCGCCCGGGCCATCTACAAGGCTCACCTGAAAAATTCCTTTTTGGGGGAATTTAATGTCGCCTACAGCCCGTTGCTGATCGTGCCCCCTCGATCCACAGGTATCACGGACGGATTCTTCTCCCGGCTGTTCAACACCCACCCTCCTTTGATGAGAAGAATCCGGGCGCTGGCGAACATGGTGCCGACTCGGCCCGCCAAGATCATCCAGGAAGTTTGGGAAATCCACAAGAGCCGGGAAAAGGCCCGGATCGTTCTCCCCTCCAAGGAAGAAGTTCAGATCAAAAAAGAGGACACACCTGAACCAAAGAATACCGGTGCCCAAGAGGGAAAAATAAGGATGATCCAATGCCCGCGGTGTCATGTTTCGCTTCGGGAGAATTATTACGAAGGCGTGCCCATGAAAATATGCCCCGACTGTGGAGGCAAACTGATAGACGTGGCTGTGATGGAACGGATCATCGCGCGAAAAGAAGTCGCCTTTTCTGATCACTTGAAGGCCAAGGCCAAGGATTTTGAAAAAAACTTTTTGTTCGATCCTGTGCTCCGGAAAAAGATCCATGCCGACAGATCACCCAAAATAGTCTGTCCCAACTGCGGATCGAAGATGAGGCCCCGGCCGTACAATTATCAGTACGTGATCCCGGTAGACAAATGCCTTCATTGTCACAAAATCTGGTTTGATGCGGATGAGATGGAGATCCTCCAAATCCTCATCGAACACTAATCTGAATAATTTATAAAAACTGCCAACTTCATCATTTGTTTTCAAATAGACAATATTAAAATCCATTTGAATTTCTCACTAACTATCAAAGTCTGGACTATTCACGAGGTGAGACCCTCCGCCCCACCCTAGCATTAAAGGATGCGAAGAAGTGGCGTGTGAAGCTGTAGTGTACTGCCGCAAACAGGCTACAATGAAGCGATGTGGTGAGATTAGCTCGCCCGAAGGGGAAAAACGGCTTAAAGTATCAGCCGTTTTTATGAATAATCCAGAAAGGTGCGGGAGAGGATTTGCATATAGTCTTCGGCTCTTGCTTCGCGTGGATTGGAAGGATTGGAATTGTTGGCAAAGGATTTTTGAGCGATTTCCGGGAAATGAGCTTCTTCCAATCCTATTTCTTTTGCCGTTGGAATTTTAAGTTTCCTGGACAGGTTTTTGATCTTCTGAATAAGCAACTGAGCGGCTTCGTAGTCATCCACCTCGTGAATTCCGGCCAACCTCGAGATCTCGGCAAAACGTCTTGCCGAAACAGGGAGATTGAACTCCATCACATGCGGAAGAAAAATCGCATTGGCCACACCGTGGGGTGTATCCAGGAGGGAACCAACAGATTCTGCGATGCAGTGCACAGCACCCACATCGCTGTTTCCAAAGGCAAACCCGGCAAGCATGCTCCCCAGCATGATCCTTTCGCGCGCTTTCGTGTTTCCTTGGATGTCGTTATAGGCCTCTTCTATGGACTGGAAAACATACTTGAGGGAAGCCCGGGCAAATATATCCGTGATGTAGGAAGCCGGTTTCACGGTGTAGGCTTCGATTGCGTGCGTAAGGGCATCCATACCCGTCGATGCCACAAGAGAAGGGGGAAGGGTTGCGAGCAAATCCGGGTCCACAAGAGCCACAGCCGGGAACAAAAGAGGGCCTTTTATGCTCATCTTGAACTTCCGTGTGGTATGGGTAATCACAGCCACCCAAGTCACCTCACTTGCTGTTCCGCACGTCGTGGGGATGGCCAAAACAGGAAGAGGAGGAGCCTTGTATTTGGCGCGACCTTCGTACTCTTCGATGCTTCCCTGGTTCGCGGCGAGCAATGCGATGGCCTTGGCCGCATCGAGAGCGCTTCCACCGCCCAGGCCGATGATCAAGTCGGGTCTGAGCTCCCTCACCAGATTGCCGGCGTTATCGATGGTCGGGTGTTTGGGATTCTGTTCGATTTCATCGAATACAGGCATATCCGGAAATAGGAAAGTCACTTTTTCGGCAATTCCAGATTCCCGGATTCCTTTATCCGTGACGAGAAACGGTCTTTTGGCCTGCAGTTCGGCTTCCACGATATCTTTGAGTTGTGTTATCTTTCCCGGTCCGAAATAAACCTTGGTGGGAACCTGGAATCTCATATCGGCATCTCCCTAGTTTCTGAAATCCAGGGATTCCTGGTTGGCCATATCCAATACAGCCAGGAAAAGGAGTTGGGTCATATCCTCGAGAATTTCCGGCGTAATGGCATCGATGTTGTCGAGGGGGTTGTGGTATTCAGAGCGAGAAGGGTAAACACCGAACGAGATGGTGGGAACACCCTTCCACATGAAGCGCGCCGCATCCAACCGCGGGCGGGCAATGTTGGAAAAATGACTGGTATTGATGATGCGATGGATATATTTCTGGTTGGCGTTATCGATGAATTTCCAGAATTCCGGATAATTTTCGGCAGCCAGGGCACTGATCTTATCCCCACTTCCCACGCCGTCCATGTTGAGCAAACCGACGGTTTTTTCCAGCGGAAAAATCGGATTCTCGCAGTAATATTCGGAACCGGCAACAGCTTGCTCCTCAGCACCGAAACCGAGGAACAAAATGGAGCGGCGGGGTTTGATTGGGCAGTTGTGAAAAGCCTCGGCCATCCCCATCATGACGGCCACTGCCGAGGCATTGTCATTGGCACCGGGCATGATTTCATAACATCGCCCAAGGTGGTCCAGGTGGCCTCCGATAATGATGATTTCATCCTTGAGCTCCGGGTCCGAACCGACGATCAATCCGACAACATTGAGGCCGATGCCGTCGGGATGGTGTTCTGTCGTGTTTTTGACGGTCACTACTTTTCCTGTGGCAAAAGAGTGAGGTTTCAGAGTCTCGCGTATCTTTTCGACGACCTTTTCATGATCGTATCCCGTTCCGGCAAAAACATCGTTGGTCGCGACATCTCCCACATGGGAATAGATAAATCCCGCATCATAAGAGTTGTTGGGATTGCTGATCGGTCCGTAATTGTAGATCATTCCCTTGGCCCCATGTTTTACAGCATTCTCCAGTTTGTACTGGTGAAAGGAATACGGCCGCCACTTTTTGAAGAGTTCTTCATCGTCGCGCGAAGACACTGGTACCTCACGCTCCATCAAGACGATCTTTCCCTTCACTTCCACACCTTCATAATCATTATATTCCAGCTCGGGTGCTGTGGCGCCATAGCCCACATAAATCACCTCGGCCGTCACTTCGCCGGATCCTGAGGTGGAACCGGGGATAAATTCATCGAAATAATGATAGTATTTTTTGATGGTGCTGTCCTTGTAGGGAACGTGGAGGGAAACCTCGCAATCCTCGAAGACCAGTGTGTAGGGATTGGGGAAGGCCTGAAAATAGGTGTCATTGTCTCCGACCGGTGTGACCCCCCATTTTTCAAAATGAGATGCCACCCACTGGGCGCTGGCATTGTACGATTCGGTCCCGGTGAGGCGACCTTCGTATTTGTCCGAAGCCAGTTCCTTCACGTAGTGAAAAAGGTCATGACTGGAAATGGAGTGCAAGGTCTGCAGGATTTTTTGTTCATCGGTAAGTTCTTCTTCTTTGCGCTGTCCAATCAAAAACGACGAGACAAAAAGAAATACACAGACGAAGATAATCCATAAAATTTTGTTGTTTTTCATGCGGCTCTCCTCTCGTTTTTTTTTAGGATAATTCGGGGACAGGTACCGAATTATCCCAGACTTAATTCGGTACCTGTCCCCGAATTAACGAATTAAGTCTTACAGGCGGATGGCGATGCCACCTCGAATAAGGAAACCGTTCCAGATTCCTGCATCAACCATCAAGTGAATATTTTCAGTGATTTTCCCCTTTAATCCCAAATTCAATTGGATAAACGGAAGGAAGGGCAAAGGCAAGAAATCCTCATCCTCTGCTTCCAGTTCATCTTGGATCTCTCCGATGGTTTTGGTTTCCCCGCCCGTCTCCGTTTCTGGTTCAAAACCTGGCCGTGACAACTCTCCAGAGTAGGAAAAGGTTACTTCATCATTCTCGATGGATGAAAAAGAAGCTGCCCCTACGCCCAAAGTGATATAGGGAGTGAAACTTGAGGATGGCAAAATATCCCATCGGAAACTCAGATGGAATGAGAGCGGTTTTATCAGAAATTCCCCAGTTGCTGTGCCCTGAAAGTCGGAATTATCCGAGAATTCAAGATCAGTGGTAATCTCTTTAAAACCAACCTTCATGCTTGTTTTTTCCACGCTTAATCCTATACTGAAAGATCCATAGAGCCCACCAGGATACCAACGCATTTCAAAGCCATAATTATCGCCGCTGGAATCAAATTCGACTGTTTGAGAGTAACTGACCAAATCCAAACCATACTCATTTTTAATGTCTTCCGATATCGTTTCTTCCAATTCACTCTCTATGGCGTCAGACACGGCATTTTCGATGATATTTCCTAGAATATCGATGCTCCAACGGGAATAATGAAAACTGAGCTCAAAATGGCCGTCGGCCGAAAGGTTGGGGATCAAAGTCAAATAAACGAGAAGAAATGCAGGTATAATCTTAAGGGCGTTTCTGATTTTCATGATGTCCTCCCTTTTCGAGTTTTTTCTATCATGCCATTTTCTTTTTAACACAATCTGAATGCTTATGCCATACCCATTAGGGATGAATCAAAAATTGAATTTGTTGATTTGAGAGGGGGATTTTGATATCTTGATTTTTCGCATCCGAGACAAACCAAAGGAGGAATTCATGGTTAAGAACCTTATCTTGGGAATATCTTTGATGGGATTTTTATTCCATTTGGCCACTTTTACGAATGCAGCAGCAAACAATCCAAAGGTTTTGATGAAAACAACCAAGGGTGACATCACGATCGAGTTGTATCTGGACAAAGCTCCTCTCTCCGTGGAAAATTTTCTTTCCTATGTGGAAGAAAAATTCTATGACGGCACCATTTTTCACAGAGTGATCAAGGGATTTATGATCCAAGGCGGCGGATTGAATGTTGATTTCCAAGAGAAATCTGCTAAAGCACCCATCCAGAACGAAGCCAAAAACGGGCTGAAAAACAAAAGAGGAACGCTCGCCATGGCCCGGATGGCTGAGCCTCACACAGCTTCATGCCAGTTCTTCATCAACCACGCGGACAATCCCGGATTAGACTACGGGCAGTGCGCAGACGGATGGGGATACTGTGTGTTCGGAAAAGTAACCCAGGGTCTGGATGTGGTGGATGCTATCGCCAATTCCCCGGTGATGACCAAGTCCGGTATGAGGGACGTTCCTCGCGAGACCATCCAAATCCTCTCCATCACCCTTATTGAATAGCTACAACCTAGGCACTTTAGTTAGCGAACCTGGATTATTTATCAGTCGAGACCCTCCGCCCCACCCTAGTATTAAAGGATGCTAGGAAGTGGCTCATGAAGCTGTAGTAAACTACAGTGAATGGGCTACGACGAAACAGATGTGGTAAGATCGGCTGGCCTGAAGGGCAAAAAATGCCGATTAATTATTTAAATAAATTTGAAAATTTCGGATTGTTGAAAATGAATGAAGGTATCGGCATTTTTTATAAATAATT
>Ga0114930_10001090_pt1 | contig 26765 bp, 19 predicted proteins | sample AnhtaG_FD_87300 | JGI IMG/M metagenome (GOLD analysis project Ga0114930, IMG submission 87300) | Deep subsurface microbial communities from Anholt, Denmark to uncover new lineages of life (NeLLi) - Anholt_01485 metaG | ecosystem: Environmental > Aquatic > Marine > Oceanic > Sediment | place... | reverse complement strand
GCAAAATGCGTGCGGGCGCTACACGCGGGCGCCGTCGGGCGTATCGCAGGGCCGCTTGAGGGCGAGGACAAGAAGGAATCGGCGGGGGAAGGCGTCTTTGGGGCTGAGCCGGACGCACCTCTGACGGGAGTGGAACGAGGCCAGAGGCGTAGGGGACAGGCGCGGGGTGCCTATCCCGTAGGTTGGGTGGGCAAGGGAAAGAGGGCAAACAGTGTGATGAACCGTTTGATCCAGTCCGCGGGCGCAGCCAATCGAAGGGTGATCTTGCGGCGGTCGCGGGAGAATCGGCCGGTCACGTTGAGCAGCGCGAAACGCAGGCGTTTGGCCTTGGCGTTCTTCAGCGTCTGGTCGGCGCTGGCGTGGCGTATGGCCGTCAGGACGTTGTGGGCGATGCACGCGATGCGGAACCAGGCGGCGTTGGCCCCGAATCTACCGCTGGGCAACTGGCCGCCGCCCAAGGCGTTTTTCAATTCGTCGTGAATGTGCTCGATGGTCCCCGCCTTTTCGCGGTGCCACTTCAGAATCCAGTCCCCGTCCTCGGGCCGATTGGTGATCACGGCGTAATGGCGCCGGTCGTGTCCGTCGTTGAACAGTTCCCCCTGCGCCTTGAGCAGGCGCAACCCAATGTAGCGCAGCGGCCAGATGCCTTTCTTTTCCACTTTCTCCCCCGGCACGAAGTCCACTTCCGCCCATTGACGCAACGTGCCGTCGGCGTCTTTTCCATAAGTCGTCCAGTCCGCGTCCGGCACGCCCTTGAGGGCCTTGGCCAGGTCCTCGCTCATCCGCGCGCTCACGGCAAAACCGATGGGGCCTTCGGGGCCGTCTTCGCGGCGCGGGTCGCGCAGCCAGTTCAACAGGTCGTTCTCATGGCAGGCCGAATCGCCGCGAAACGAGTAGTGCGTCACCGTGTCGGGCAGCGCCGCGAACGCCGCTTTGGCGCACGCCAATGGCGCCATCTGGGCCGGGACGTTGCCGTCCCGGAATTCGTCGGCCAGGATCAGGTTGGTTTCCGCCCACAGCGCCACCATCGGCTGGTAGCCCGGAATCCCCTCATAGGTCCATTTCGCCTCGCGCTTGTGGCTCTCGATGATCGTCGCGTCCTGGTCTACCGTCGCCTGCGTAGGCGCCGTCTGCGCGCGGGCGATGGCGCGCACCTGTTCGCGTTGCACGCGTGCAAGCCCTTCCAGCGCCTGCGTTTGTTCCGGGATAAAGGCCAAGCGCTGCTGGGCCTGCGCCGCTTGCCGCGCTTGTTCCACTTTCCCGGCATCATGGAACGCCTCCAGAAAATCCCCCACGCAACGCGAACTGGGGACCGTGTATCCCAGCATCTTGGCGAGCCCTTCGTCCTCTCGCAGGGACTGCATGTCGTCTTTGCAGTCCCCGCCCGCCGCGTGTAGAACCACCAGCGACTCTATGTGCTGGCCCGGCGTGAACCCGCGACCGCGTTGCTTGACCCTGACGTGCTCGTCACACTGCCCGGGAAGCCCCAGGCTGCGCAACGCCCGGCTCACGACGCTCAGGCCCGCGCGAGCGGTCAGGGTCCCTGCCATCGGTTCGGCCGCGATGGCGAACGGCGTCTTGGCTTGGAGCGGTGTCTTGGTTCTCATGTGTACTATTATATCAAGACACACTTGATATGTCAAGCGAAAAATGAAGACATGCCCGTTTCGGAAAAGCCCGGGCTTCTCGGGCGATTTCACCCCTCCCCCGGACGTCCCACGAAAAACCTCACGCGCTACGCGCCGATCGGGGACAGTCCCCGCCACAGCCCCCGGACATAGTCGACGCAGGCCCGTTGCTCCTCGATGGCAGCGGGCAAGGGACTCGACGGCGCCCGACACCGGGCGGCGCGTCCGTGTCGATGCGATCATGGTCTTCGGCTGGCCGCGACGAAGATGATGGTGTCGCCGTTCTCGAGGGCGGGGAGGTCCGAGACGTTGTAGTGGCGGCCGGCGCGGTAGACGCGCAGGACGGCGACGTCCTCGAGGTCTGCGGGGTGTTTGCCGACTTCGCTTGGGGCGACGGGGCGCTCGTCGAGTTGTAGGGCGCCGCCGACGCTGAGGATATCCTGCATGGTTTCGACGAGGTGGGCCCGGCGGGTGGCGGCGGCCATGAGGTTGCCGCCGGCCGAGGCGCGCGAGATGATGGTGTGAACGCCGCCGCTGCGCATCACCTTGACGTTCTCCTCCTCGAGGCACATGGCGATGACGTTGACGCCGCTGTTGAGGGCGCGGGCCGTCAGCGCGGCGAGGACGGCCGTGTCGTCGCGTCCGGGGCAGATGAGGACGTGGGCTGCGCGGTCGATGGCCACCGAGTTCAGCACCTGCTCGCGGGTGGGGTCGCCGTGAATGGCCACAAGGCCCAGGTCCGCGGCCTCGGCCAGTGCGGCCTCGTCGGTGTCGAGGGCGACGATCTGGTGGGGCGGGGTTCCTTGGAGCAGGAGCTCTTGGGCGGCGACCCGGCCGGTGTTGCCGAATCCGCACACGATGATGTGGTGGTCGAGCCTGTCAACGGCGCGTTTCATGCGGTATTCCTCCCGGAAACGTTGGAGCAGCAACTGGTAGGCGGTGCCGAAAAAGATGAAGATGACGAAGAAGCGAATGGGCGTAAGCACGAAGGCGTCGGTCAGGCGCGAGGTGGTCTCGACGGGCACGATGTCGCCGTAGCCGACCGTCGTCACGGTTACGAGCACGAAGTAGACGCAGTCCAGGAAATCCGGCGTTTCGCCGGTGTGAGAATCGACCAGGCCCCCCTCGATATATACGATCACGACGGCGACGAGGAGCAATGCGAGCACGACGCCAAGGCGCACCAGGAGGCCCCGCATGCCGGGCGTCTCGATGGGCGTGTACAGCTTGACGGCCATGGCCCGAGCATACCGTTCGGCGGTGCGCGCGATCCAGAGAATGCCGGCGCGTTGTATGCGTTCCGGAATTCTGCTAGGGTGAAGTCCAGCGTCAGGGTATGGGCGGAAAGGTTTTTGGGGCAGCAATGATGACACAGAAGACAGCCGAACAGGAGCCTCAGTCGCTTTTGGGGGACGCGTTGGTCGCCGAGGGTTTGCTGACGGAGAGCCAACTCAGGCGGGCGGTGCGCATCCAGAATTACATGGAGCAGCCCAGGCAACTGGGGCAGCTCTTGGTCGAGCTGGGCTACGCGTCGAAGCAGGCGATTGCGGAGGCGGTCAAGAAGCACGGCGTCAGCATGCGCCTGGGGGACATCCTGCTCGAGCAGGACCTCATTACTGTAGACCACCTCGAGCAGGCGCTGCGCATACAACTGGAGCGCGGCATCAAGCTGGGGCAGGCGCTGATCGAGCTCGGGGCCATCAACGAGCACTGCCTGCTCCAGAACCTCGCCCACCAGGCCGGCATACCCTACATCGAGCCGGGCTTCAACATGATCGACGTGAAGGCGCTGAAGGGCATGTCGCCCGACTATTTGGCGGGCCACGCTTTTATTCCCTTCAGTGTGAGCGAGACGGGCCGGGTGACGCTGGTGGTGTCGGAACTTCAGGACAAGCCGACGATGCAGGCTATTCGCGAGGTTTTTCAGGACAACTTCAACCTCGCCCTCGGGCCGGCGGATGTCATCCGGCAGGCCATCGAGGACTACCGGAACTTCCGGCAGCGGCGGGAAGCCGACACCGCCCGGGTCGCTGTCGAGGCCGGCGAGGACTCCGTGGTCAAGTTGCTCAACCACATCATCCAGTCGGCCATTGAAGAGCGAGCCAGCGACATCCATATCGAGCCGCTGGCGGACATGATCCGTTTGCGGTATCGGATCGACGGCGTGTTGGTGTACAAGACGGACTTCCCGAAGGACATCCTGACGAGGCTGGTCTCTCGGATCAAGGTGCTTGCCGAGGCCGACATCAGCGAACACCAGCGCCATCAGGGCGGCCACATCTACTATGAGTCCGACGGTCACGAGTACGACCTGCGCATGTCGGTCTACGTGACGGTTCAGGGCGAGTCGGTGGTGCTGCGCATCCTCAGCAAGCAGACCGGCCTGGTCGATCTGGATGAGCTCGGCATGAACCCGACCATGCGGGACCGCTACTGCACCGAGGTGCTGGAACGGCCGACCGGGGTGGTGTTGATTACGGGCCCCACGGGATCGGGCAAGACGACCACGCTCTACAGCAGCCTGAATTACTGCAAGGGCAGTAACATCAAGATCATCACGGTCGAGGACCCGGTCGAATACATGATCGACGGCATCGCCCAGTGTTCGGTGCACACCAAGATCGGGCGCACCTTCGAGGCCAGCCTCCGGGAGATCGTGCGGCAGGACCCCGACATCGTCGTGCTGGGCGAGATCCGGGACAGCGCGTCCGCGGAGACCGCCATTCAGGCCGCCCTGACGGGGCACAAGGTCTACTCGACCTTCCATACCGAGGACACGATCGGGGGTCTGCTGCGTCTAATCGACATGGACATCGAGACGTTTCTTATTTCGTCGACGGTGATTTCCGTTGTGGCCCAGCGGCTGCTTCGGCGCGTGTGCCTGCGCTGTGCGGCCGCGCACACGCCCACCCCGGCCGAGCTGGAACGGCTCGGGTTGAACTACAAGGAGATGCGGGAGTTCGAGCTCAAGAAGGGGCTGGGCTGCAGCCACTGCAACTACACCGGCTACCGCGGCCGCGTGGGCGTGTTCGAGTTGCTGATCGTGAACGATGACGTCAAAGAGGCGATCCTCCAGAAAAGGCCCTCGCACATCATCCGCCAAACGTGCATGGAGTCGACGGGTCTTATCAGCATGTGGGAGGACGGCATTGCCAAGGCCATCCGGGGAACGACCACGTTGGAGGAGATTCTGCGCACCGTGCCGTACACGTACCAGATGCGGCCTCTGCGGCAGGTCCTGGCGATGACGCAGTAGAAGGAGCGAACATGTTCAAGTGCCCATTCTGTTCCGAAGACGTTGCGGCGAAACCCAAGCTGTCCGAGCACGGGATCCTGGTGGCCTGCAGCCATTGCCTGAACCCGGTGGTGCTTCGGCGCGAGGGCGGCAAGAGTGTGGTCGATTTCCCGGAAGGATTCCAGGACGTGCGCGAGCGCGCGCGGGAAGGCTCGATTGCCGACGAAATCCTCAAGGTGTTGCCTCAAGCGGTCGAGCGGCTCCCGGTCCTGCCGGAGATCGCGCACCGCGTCATGAACATGACGCGCGACCTGGAGGTCTCGATGAGCGATCTGGCCGAGGTGATCCGGGAGGACCAGGTTATCGCGCTGAAGATCCTGCAGTTGTCCAACTCGCCGGTCTACGGGGGGCTCACCGAGATCAAAGACCTCGATGCGGCCTGCTCGCGGCTCGGGATGAAGACCATCAGCAACGCCGTGCTGGCCATCGCAAACGGCCGGGTGTACACCACCACCAACCCGCGCTATCAGACCCTCATGCACAGCCTGTGGCACCATGCCTTGGCCACCGCGTACTGCGCCAGCGAGATCGCCGTCATGCTCGCCGAGCCCGGACCCGACGTCCTCTTCATCGCCGGGCTCATACACGACATCGGCAAAGTGCCGCTGCTGGACTTGGTGGCGAATGGGGACGTCCCCGCCCTCGAGCCGTTGCGGCAGTCGGAGGAGGTGTTCGAGGAGGTGCTCGAGGCCTACTACGGCCTTATCGGGCTTCACGTGGTCGAGCACTGGGGGCTGCCGGCCGAGTTCGCCATCACGACCTTCTGCCATTCGTACCACGACGCCGTGCCGGACGACGCCTGGCTGGGTCGGGTCCATATCGTGTCGCTGGCGAGCGAGATTGCGGACGTGTCGGGCTTCGGCGAGGCGGACGAGGACACCTCGCTGATGAGCCATCCTTCGCCCCGGTACTTGGGGCTGAACGACCTCAAGCTCGCCGCGCTGCGTGTGGACCTCGAAGACAAGCTGGCGCCGTACCTCGAAATCACCCGAGCCTCTTAGCAAGGGCTCCCCCCGCTCCTCACCCTCTCGGGTTCTTCAGGTAGTAGAAGAACCCGTCCTCCGCGCCGATGACGAGGTCGGGGACGCCGTTGCGGTCCCAGTCGACGATGGCGGGGCAGGTCGTGTGTCCGGCGAGCCGGCGGGAGTGCACGGGGCCCTCGTTGCGGAACACGTAGGGCTTGTCTGCTGTGCCGACGTTGCGCAGGAAGTCGATGCTCTTGCTGTTGATGAGGACGTCCAGCTTGCCGTCGCCGTCCCAGTCCGTCAGGGCGAGCTTCCGCCGGCCGCTCTTACCCGCCTCCTTCTCATTGAGGCGCAGGGGGGCGCCTTCCGCATCGAGGAAGATACGTTGGCCGGGCAGCAGTTCGAGGCCGTCGCCGCTACGCCGCCGCTCGAAGAACGCCAGGTAGCCCTCGCGGTCGAGCATGACGAGGTCGTTGAGCCCGTCTTTGTTCAAGTCAATGACCACCGGGCTGGTCCGCCACTGCGTGACGAGTTGCTTCCCTTTCGGGTTCCACCACAGCCACGCCGGCTTCGGGGGCGGCCCGTCCCACGCGACCTCGATGGGCCGGGCGGCCTCGAGCTGCGGCGCGGTGCGGGCGCCGGCGTTGCGGTACCAGAGCACCTCGCCCCAGATCGAGTTGATGACGACGTCCGGCAGGCCGTCGTGGTCCCAGTCGGCGACGCTGAGCACGGTGTAGCCCCACTTCGCCTCGCACGGCCCTTGGATCGAGCCGTTCGGCCCCGCCTGGATGCGGAGGGTCTCACCCGCGGCCTCAAGGTAGACGGGCGCGGCCCACTTGGGCGGGTCGGCGCCATCGAGGTTCTCGACGAAGCTGACGTAGCCTGCCGTGTCGCCGACGATGAGGTCCTCATCGCCGTCGCCGTCCCAATCGAAGCCGTAGGGCGTGCAGAGCGCGCCCACCTTGACGACGTCGGCCTGCTGCTCGAAGAAGCGCGGCGGCAGGAAGGCGGGCGCGCCTTCGGCCGGCGCGCCGGTGTTCTCCACCAGCGCCACCCGCCCGTCCGCCTGCCCGACCACGAGGTCTACGTCGCCGTCCTGGTCCCAGTCGAAGGCCACGACTTGAAGCATTTCGAGGTCCATTCGGATGACTTCACCGTCGTGCACGAGAAAGCGCCCGGCCGCGTACTTCGGTGCCGTTCGGGTCCCGACGTTCTCGAAGTAGGTCAGCCTGTCCAGGAACTCGCCGCAGATGAGGTCGAGGTCGCCATCTTCGTCCCAGTCGTGGAAGTTGGGTGAGGGGCAGCCGTACACGTCCAGCGGTTTGCCGCCGGTCTCGAGCTGTACGGCCTCGGCGTAGACGGGTTTCTCGTTGGTGGCGGTGTTCTTGGCGAAGTAGACGTAGCCGTGGAGCGGGCCGTGGGTCCATTCCCCTTGCTCGTTGTAGGCGTTGTCCCAGCCGTAGTCCCGCCAGTCGCTCACGCCTACGACGAGATCGACCACGCCGTCGCCGTCGTAGTCGCAACGCTTCCACTGCTTGGCCCGGCCCTGATGGAACGTCGGTTTGTAAGGGATCGCCTCGGGCTTGGCGAACAGGCTGGTTCGGAAGTCCGGGTAGACTTGGCCCGGGGTTTGGACCACGACCGCGTCCCCGACGTAGGAGCACGTGATGTTGTGCATGGCGCGATCGAGCCGGACGCCCGGCTTGAACACCGGGAACTTCGAGCGCCCTCGAGCGTTCTCGAAGAAGTAGATGCCGTTGCAGGGCGCGTCCGCGGTGGCGACCAGCAGGTCGTTGTCGCCATCGCCGTCGAAATCCATGGGCAGCGGCTGCGCCCACAGCCCGACGCCGAGGTCCACAACCAGGCCGGGGTGGTTGTACTTTAGTTGATCGAGTGCGGGTTCCGCCTGCGCCGCCGCGCAGACGCAGAGGCAGCAGACAAGGGCGAGTCGAGCGCAGCGCATCGTGTTTCTCCCGGCGAGAGGTTTCGGGTCGTTTGTGGGAAGCATAGCACGAGCCGGCGGTTGAACCGGTTGAAGGTGGACCGGGACAGGACTACGATGAAGCGCGGAGTCGAACTTCAGAGGCGCACGTGGCGTACAGGGAAGACAGCAGATCGGTCGCGGGGCCCAGCGACGAGCGCCTCATGGCCTTGGCCCACAGCGGCGATGGCCCCGCCTTCAAGCGCCTGGTGAAGCGCTATGAGCATCGGCTCTGCAACTACGTCCGACCAGTCCGACCCGTCCGACCCGTCCGACCCCGCAACACGACGCCGGGGAGACCGAACCTTGATCGAGCTCCCGCAATCCCATTCCCCCAGCCTGCCTACGCTCAGGAAGCGTCCACAGCGTCGAGCTGCCGGTTGAGGCGGTTGAGGGCGAAGATGGCGAAACAGAGGAACAGGGCGTAGAACGCGCCGATCTTGGCGGGCCATATTGTGACGGCGCCGACGACGCCGATGACGGTCATGAGGTCGGCCATGCGCTCGGGCAGGCGCGCGGCCCCGAGGCCGCGCCACGCGGCCGTGCGCGACAACCGCACGGTCCGCCAGATCGTGTACACAGTTGCGGCGATGATGACGACGGCGAAGGGCGCGAACAGGACCATGCGCGCCGGGGGCCACGCGTACTGATCCACGGCGCTCGGGTCGTAGAGCCCCAGCAGCACCCCCGTTCTGGAGGAGCCCCCAAAGAACAGAATAAACACGAGGAAGAACGTGCTGAGGGTCAAGGAGATGGTCCTGCGCCGGGCCAGCACGTTCGGCGGGGCGGTCGTCGGCTCGGGGGCGAGCGGCACGCCGTTCGGGCCGTGGGCCTTGTCGACCTGGCGGGTCGCCCACCACAACGCCAGCACGTAGAGCAGGCCCAGGTTGAAGCCCGCGTTCAACTCCCACATCTTCCACCAGTCGATGTAGCCGGGCGCATGCGAATAGCCCAGGCACCACAGCGCGGCGAGCGGGAAACCGATCCCGAAACCGCCCCCGATCAGCGCGCCCACCGTTAGCGTGGCCCGGTCCCTTTGCAGCGCCGCCGCGAGCAGCGCGCCCAACCACCACACCACCACCACGAAGTTCTGTGTGTTCGTATAAACCGTCCGCGTGAGGTGCCGGTCCAGTTCGCCCGCGTACAGCCCGAGGCCGTGGTTGGGGAAGAACAGCGCGGGACACGTCCGCACGAGGAGCCATCCGAGAAACCCGACGCCGAGCGGAACGAGGATCCGAACGAGCCAGGGGCGCAGCGAGGCCCTGCCGCCCAGCGCCCAGCCAAGGATGATGCCGCCGGGCGCGCCCCAGCCGATGCCGCAGATCGCAAACCACGCGTAGCCCACCCACGGGGAGACGGGGATGGTTCCCTCACCGACCTCGAACCGCCCCTGTATCCAAGAGACGTACTGGCCATAGCCCAGCCCGCCGCCGATGGCGATCCCGAGGCCCAGCCATAATGCAATCCCGCGGGCGTCGATGCCTTTGCGGTAGCACAGGTAGTACCAAAGCAGCCCCCACGTCATCCCCGGCACGACGGTCCCGTCGACACCGCCCCAGCCGCCCGTCCCCCGGATCGCCCACGCAATCGCCCCCATGCTCCCAAACAGCAGTATCGGAAGCAAAAGCTCATGGAGCGCGGCCTGAGTCCAGGGGCTCGCTGTCCTCGCTTCACGGTGCCGTTGATACCTCGCCTCGTCAGCCACAGTCATCATGAGGTCTTGCGCTCCTTTCGCATCCGGCGCACGCCGTCGGCCCAACAACACATGCACATAGCATACAGCACGCAGGGCGGACCGCAATCCCCCAAAGCCGATTCCCGGCCACATGGCTGCGGCGCGCGTGGGTGCGACTGCAACGCCGACGGCCCGGACGCTGTTTCACGAAGAAGTTGCTGCGAAGGGCGTGGTGTCCTATCCTGACGACAGCACAACGGGAATGGCCGTCGATGGACGGGGCCGGCGGCAGCGGTTGCGGAGCGAGAACGAGATGAACGAGAAGCAGTTCATGAACGCGGTGGCGAATGGGCGGTCTGATGTTTTGCAGCTCTTCTTGGACGCTCTTGCCCGCACAGGCGCGGACTACTGCGTGATCGGCGGCTTGGCGGTGAACGCCTATGTTGAGCCGGTGGTCAGCCTGGACCTCGACGTGGTGGTCGCCGCGGGCGACGTTGCGGGGGTCTGTGAGGCAGCCGGCGAGGTCTTCCGAGTCGAGCGGTTCCCTCACAGCATCAACCTGACCAGCAGTGAGTCCGACCTGCGGATTCAGTTGCAGACGGACCCGCGCTACCAGGATTTCATCGGGCGCGCAACGGTCCGGGACGTGCTGGGCTACCAGATGCGGGTGGCGGCCCTCGAGGACGTGCTCCAGGGCAAAGTCTGGGCATGCTGCGACGAAGGGCGCCGTCGAAGCAAGCGGCAAAAGGACCTGGCCGATATCTCTCGGCTCATCGAGGCCTACCCCGAACTCGAGGGGAAGCTGCCGGCGGCCGTGCGCGCGCTGCTGGCGTAAGCGTCGGCCGCGACCTCACGCGCTTCCCGCTCTTGCCAAACCCGTGGCTGTAGTGGTAGCGTGGCGTCCTCAGTGCTTGTGTTCTTGCTTGGCGCGAATTTGGGAGGCTCGGCATGAGATTTGTCAATTTCTGGTTCGTCGTTTTGGCTTTTCTCGTTGTCTTCGGCGCTTGTGCCGAGGCGCGCGCTGATTCCCTCGAGGTGGCCGTGGTCACGGGCGGCCATGGGTTCGAGAAGGCGCCCTTCCTGGCGATGTTCGAGGGACATGAGGGCGTCGAATTCGAGCACGTTGACCTGCGCGACGACAGCGAGATCTTCGAGGACGTGGCTGAATGGCCCTACGACGGGATCGTCTTGTTCAACATGAGCCAGCGGATCTCGGAGAAACGCCGGGCCAACTTCATCGAGTTGCTCGACCAAGGCGTGGGCCTGGTGGTCCTGCACCATGCCATCGCGGCGTTCTCGGAGTGGCCCGAGTACCGCAAGATTATCGGCGCGCGCTACTACCTGAAAGATATCACCGAGGACGGCGTTACCCACCCGCGCTCGCAGTACGATCACGACGTGGATTTCGATATCCATATCGAAGACCCGGACCACCCGGTCACGCGCGGCGTCGGCGACTTCCGCGTACACGATGAGACCTACAAGGGCTTCACGCTCGAGCCGGACAACCACCTGCTGCTCACGACGGACCATCCGAAGAGCCAGAAGGAGGTCGGCTGGACGCGGCAGTACCGGAACGCCCGGGTGGTTTTCATCCAGATGGGGCACGGTCCCGGCATCTACGGCAACGAAGCCTACCGGCGCCTGGTAGTACAGGCGGTTCGATGGACGGCGAAGGAGGACAGCGAGCCATGAGTAGAGCGGTATCTCGGCGGACCTTTCTCAAGCGTGCAGCGGCCACGGGGGGGATGGCCGCGTTTCCATACATCATTCCTTCGTCCGCACTGGGGGCGGACGGGCAGGTGGCGCCGAGCAACCGGATCGCGCTGGGGTTCATCGGCGTGGGGAAGCAGGGGCGCGGGTCGCACGTGAATGGGTTCCGTGGGCACAATGACGTGCATATCCTGGCCGTGTGCGACGTCGAGACCGGCCGGCTCGAGCAGGCCAAGCGCAGGGTCGAGGAGGCCTACGCCGGACGCGGCGACCGCGCCGGCTACAAAGGCTGCGACGTGTACGCCGACTACCGCGAGCTGTGCGCGCGCGACGATATCGACGCCGTGTGCATTGCTACGCCCGACCACATGCACGCGCTGCCCTGCATCGCGGCCCTCAAGTCCGGCAAGGACGTCTTCTGCGAGAAGCCGCTGACGCGCTTCATCGAAGAGGGGCGCGCCATCGTGGACGCGGTGCGCCGTTACGGCCGCGTGTTTCAGACGGGCAGCCAGCAGCGCTCGGAGTACGGCGGCAAGTTCCGGCGGGCCGCGGAGTTAGTGCGCGCGGGGGCCATCGGCGAACTGACCAGCATCGACATCGGTATCGGCGGGTTTCCGGACGACAGCTACGGCCTGCCGCCGGAGCCCGTCCCGCCGACGCTCGACTGGGACCGCTGGCAGGGCCCGGCCCCGTGGCGGCCCTACAACCAGACGCTGTGCCCGCTCAACTACGACGGCTATCCGCACTGGCGCTACTTCCGCGACTACGCGGGCGGCAGCTTCAGCGACTTCGGCGCGCACCATTTCGACATCGCCCAGTGGGCCCTCGGGATGGACCACAGCGGCCCGGTCGAGGTGCACCCCCCCGACGGCAAGGACTTCGAGCGCATGACGTTCCTCTACTCGCAGGAGCAGACGGGCGTCCGGGGCGGCCTGCCCATGTACCACGGCGGCGCGGCCAACTGTGTGTTCCACGGCACGAAAGGCCGCATCCTCGTCAGCCGCGGCTCGATCAACTCCGACCCGCCCGAGATCCTCGCCATGCCCCTCAGCCCCAACGACGACCACCTCGGGCGCGGACGCGGCCACCGCGACGACTGGCTGCATTGCATCCGGACCCGCGAGAGACCCATCGCGGACGTCGAGATCGGCCATCGCACGAACACGGTCTGCCAACTCGGCAACATCTGCCATGTGGTGGAGCGTTCGCTGAAGTGGGACCCGGTGGCGGAGCGCTTCATCGACGACGACGAGGCCAACCGGCTGTTGTCGCGCTCGAAGCGGGGCCCGTGGCGGGCATGAGGGAAGTACGAAGCGCGAAGGGATGTTTGAATGAAAACGACGCACACGCGGCGTGGCTTCTTGAAAGGGGCGTCGGCTGCCGCCGCGGGCGTGCTGGGGTTTCCGTACCTTGTCCCGGCATCGGCGCTCGGGGCGGACGGGCACGTCGCGCCGAGTAACCGGATTACGATGGGCTGCATCGGCCTCGGGGGGCGGGGCTACGGCAACATGGGCGCCTTCATGCGCGACCCGCGCGTCGAGGTCGTCGCCGTGTGCGACGTGGACGCCCATTACCGCGAACGCGCACGCCATGCGGCCAAGCTCCCGGCCGGGTCGGCCTACAACGACTTCCGGGGCATCATCGCCCGCGACGACGTGGATACGGTGTGTATCGGCACGCCGGACCACTGGCACGCCGTCATGGTCATCCAGGCGGCCCGTGCGGGCAAGGACGTTTTCTGCGAGAAGCCCCTCACACTCACGTTGGACGAGGGGCGGCCCATCTGCGACGCCGTCCGGAATCACGACCGCATCTTGCAGACCGGGACCTGGCGCCGGTCGCGGGCCGCGTGCCGGCACGCCTGCGAACTCGTGCGCAACGGCCGCATCGGCGCGTTGAAGACGATCCGCGTCTACGTGCCGAGAGGATTTGCCATTCGCCATGGCGACTACGCGGGCGTGCAGCGGGAGCAGCCCGTGCCGGAAGGGTTCGACTACGACCTGTGGCTCGGCCCGGCCCCGTGGGAGCCCTACACGCCAGGCCGGTGCCACTTCAACTTCCGGTGGATCATGGACTACTCGGAGGGCTACATCTCCGACTGGGGCGCCCACTACTACGACGTGGGCCAGTGGGGCAACGACACCGACGACACGGGCCCCGTCGAGATCGAGGGCACGGCCGAGTTCCCGCGGGACGGCCTCTACGACGCGCCCATCGACCACCACATCGAGTTCCGCTACGCCAACGGCGTCACGCTGATCTCGGGGGCCTCGAGCGGCGAGGCCGGCCGCGAACACGGCACGCATTTCGACGGCGCCGAAGGCCACATCTACGTCGAGAGCAGCCGGGTCGTCTCCGAGCCGGGGTCCATCGCGCAGTCTGAGATCGGGCCGGACGAGGTCCACCTGTATTACAGCCGCGACCACCACGCGAACTTCATCGATTGCGTGATCAGCCGGCAGCAGACGGCCGCGCCCGCCGAGGTCGGCCACCGCGCCGCCGCCATCTGCCACCTCGCTGCCATCGCCGCCATCCTCGGCCGCAAGCTGCGCTGGGACCCCGAGGCCGAGGTATTCATCGGCGACGACGAGGCCAACCGGCTGCGCGCGCGGGCGATGCGAACCCCATGGAGAACCTGAAGAAGCACGAAGAGGGAAGTGCGAAGGACGAAAGGCGAACGATGATGAGGAAGCTGGCGACTGGGAAAGGACCGAGCAGACGGCGGTTCTTGGCGAGAAGCTGCCGGGCACTTGCCGGCGCGGCTCTCTTGCCAAGCGTGGCCTCGAGTTCCGCTTTGGGCGCTGGCAATCCCGTCGCCCCGAGTAATCGCGTGACGTTGGGCTGTATCGGCGTGGGGCCGCAGGGGACTGGGCTGCTCAGGGCGGCGCTGGGCCATGCCGAGGGCCGCGTGCTTGCCGTATGTGACGTGCAGGCGCCGCGGCGCGATGCCGCACGCGACCTCGTGAACCAGCATTACGGCAACCAGGACTGCGCCGCCTACAACGACTTCCGAGAGCTGTTGGCCCGCGACGATATCGACGCCGTCATCATCGCCTCGCCGGACCACTGGCACGTGCCGCACGGCGTGGCCGCGGCCAAGGCCGGCAAGGACATGTACGTCGAGAAGCCCTTCATGCTGAGCCTGTCGCAAGGCCAGGCCCTGCGCGACGCGGTGCAGCGCTACGGCCGGGTGTATCAATACGGCACGCAGCAGCGCAGCGCGCGCGAGTTCCGGTTCGCGTGCGAGTTGGTGCGCAACGGCCGGATCGGCGACCTGCACACCATCAAGGTCGGCGCGCCGGCCAGCCGCGTCTCCGAGAACATCGAGCCCATGCCCGTGCCCGATTGGCTGGACTATGACCTGTGGCTGGGCCAGGCGCCCTGGGCGCCGTACAGCGACAAGCGCATCATCAACGACTACTGGTGGCACAACACAGACTACGCCCTGGGATACGTGGCCGGGTGGGGCATTCATCACGTCGACATCGCCCAGTGGGGCAACGATGCCGACCTGACCGGCCCCATCGAGGTCGAAGGGACCGGCGTCTTCCCGTCGGACGGGTTCTGCGACTGCGCCATCAAATGGAACGTCATGATGCGCTATGCGAACGGCGTCGTGCTCGACTACACCGACAACGCCCAGAACGCCCAAGGGATTCGGTTCGAGGGGTCCGAAGGCTGGGTCTACGTCCGGCGCGGCCACCTCGACGCCGAGCCCAAGGCCCTCTTGAAAGAGCAAATCCGCCCCAACGAGATCCACCTTTACGAAAGTCGCGACCACATGGGCAACTACCTCGAGTGCGTCCGGACGCGCGCCAGGACCATTTGCCCTATCGAAGTGGCCGTCCGATCGGATATGATCTGCCATCTGAGCGAGATTACCATGCGCCTGGGCCGGCCGCTGCGTTGGGACCCCGCCGCGGAGCGGTTTGTCGACGACGCGGCAGCGAACCGTCGGCTGACGCGGGGGATGCGGGCGCCGTGGCAGGTGTGACGTAGGAAGGATGAAGCAGGAAGGATGAAGAGGGAGTGGGCGCTGGGGGAGACCCGGCCGGCACTTGGTTGAACAATTAAGGAGGAAACGATGAACAGGCGAATCGTGGTGGTGCTTCTGGTGTTGGCCGTGGGCTTGGGCTCGGTGGGGGCTTGGTCTGACGACGCGCTCGACGCGGCGCTGAAGGCCGTGGCCGCGTATGAGTTCGGGCAGAGCCGCGAGCCGCTGAGCGTAGTGGCCGACGCGGTGCGTGACTCGAAGGACGATTCGGCGACGCGCGATGCGCTCGAGCGCGCCCTCGTGTCCATCCTGCGCTCGAAGACCACGCGGGACGGCAAGGATTTCGCCTGCCGCCAACTGGCCGTTATCGGCACGGACAAGACCGTGCCGGCGCTGGCCGGTATGCTCGGTCCCAAGGACACGTCGGACATGGCCCGCTACGCTCTCGAGCGGATCCCGGGCCCGGCCGCGGACAAGGCCCTGCTGGCCGCGCTCGGCCGGTGCTCCGGCGGCGTTAAGGTCGGGGTCATCAACTCGCTGGGCGCGCGGCGCTGCGAAGCGGCCGTGTCCAAGCTGGGCCCCCTGGCCGTGAGCCGCGACGCCGCCATCGCGCAGGCCGCCATCGACGCACTCGGGCGGATCGCTGGCGTCGACGCCACCCGGGCCTTGGCCAAGGTCAAGAACCGGGCGCCGGCCTCGCTTCATCCGGTCTGGGCGGACGCCTACCTGCTCTGCGCCGACAAGCTGGTCGCACTGGGCGAGGGGGACAAGGCCGCGGCCATGTACGCCGACCTGCTCGAGGATGATCTCGCCCGGATTCGGGTGGCGGCCTTCATGGGTTTCGCGGCGGCTTCTCCCGCCGACGGCCTGCCCAAGGTGGTGGCCGCCCTGAAAGGCGACGACGTGGAACTGCGCGAGGCCGCCAGCATCTGCGTGCGCAACATGAAAGGCGCGGCCGCGACGCTGGCCTTTGTGGACGTTCTGCCCGGGTTGGCGGCATCGAGCCAGGCACTGGTGCTGACTGCCTTGGCCGACCGTGGCGACGCGGCCGCCCTCGATGCGGCGACCCGCGCCGCGTCGAGCGACGACCCGGCCGTCCGGCTGGCCGCCTTGGCCGCGGTGGGCAAACTCGGCGACGCTTCGAGCGTACCCGTGCTCGTCGAGGCCGCCGTTGCGAGCAAGAAAGACGCACAGAGGACCGCCCGCAACAGCCTGGACACGCTGCGCGGGGCCGGGGTGGACGCCGCCATGGTGGCCTACCTGAAAAAATCCGGCCCACAGGCCCGGGCTGAGGTGGTACGCAGTCTCGCCGTCCGCAATGCGCGGACAACCGTCCCGGCCATCCTCGAGGCGGCGATTGACGAGGCGGCCGGCGTTCGCGCCGGGGCCTTTGGGGCCCTTGGGGCCTTGGCATCGCCTGACCGATTGCCCGGATTGCTGGACCTGCTGGTCCATGAAGACAAGGCGAAGCCGCGCAAAGAAGCCGAGCGCGCCGTCGTGGCCGTCGCCAAGCGGATTCCCGAGCAGGACCGGCGCGCCGAGGCGGTCCTGGCCGTGCTGAAGAAGGCCCGCAAGGCCGAAGCGAAGGCCTCGCTCTACACCGTGCTCGGCGAGCTGGGCGACCCGCACGGGCTCAAACCGGTGGCGAAGGCCGCGCGCCGCGGTCGCGCGATTACGAAGGACGCGGCTGTCCGCGCCCTGGCCAACTGGCCGAACATCGACGCCATCGACGACCTCGTGCGTATCGCGGGCCGGGGCCGGGACGATACCCACCGGACCCTCGCGTTGCGGGGCCTCTTGAGGCTGCTCGCTATGAAGAGTCAACGCTCGCCCGAAGAGACCATGGCGCTCTACGAGAAAGCCGTCCAGATAGCCGAAACCGCTGCCGAGAAGAAAATGGCGGTCGGGGCCTTGGCGGAGGTGAAGTACCGGGACGCCCTGCGGCTGCTCGAGCCGTTCCTGGCCGACGAGGACGTGAAGGAGGAGGCCGCCGTGGCCGCGAAGAAGCTCCGCGAGCGCTTCAGCAAGGACGAGAAGACCCAATAGCGAATGTTCAATGACCAATTGAGAACGGAATCGAGGAGCGGACTATGACTATGAGGCAAACGCTGATCGTGGTGAGTCTGGTGGGCGTCGCGGTTCTCGGCGCATTCGCTGCCGGGGCCGAGCAGGAGTTGAGTGCGCCGCCCGAGGGATTCGTGGCGCTGTTCAACGGCAAGGACCTGGCGGGCTGGAAGGGCCTCGTCGCGAACCCGGAAAAGCGCGCCAAGATGTCCCCGGACGAACTCGCCGAGGCCCAGGCCAAGGCCGATGAGCGCATGCGGGCTTCCTGGAAGGTCGAGGACGGCGTGCTGGTCTTCGACGGCAAGGGCGACAGCCTGTGTACGGCGAAGGACTACGCCGACTTCGAGCTGCTGGTCGATTGGAAAATCAAGGCGAAGGGCGACAGCGGCATCTATTTGCGCGGGTCGCCGCAGGTGCAGATCTGGGACACCGCGGACCACCCGGAGGGCTCGGGCGGCCTGTATAACAACAAGGAGAACCCGAGCAAGCCGCTCACCTGCGCCGACAACCCGATCGGCGAGTGGAGCACATTCCGGATCAAGATGGTGGGCGAGCGGGTCAGCGTGTGGCTCAACGGCCAACTCGTGGTGGACGACACGGTCCTCGAAAACTACTGGGACCGAAGCAAGCCCATCTACCCCTCGGGTCAAATCGAATTGCAGAACCACGGCAACACCCTGTATTTCAGGAACGTCTTCATCCGCGAGATCAAGGGCGAGAAGGGCGGCTCGGACAGCAAATGATCTCAGGACAGACGCAATCTCATTCTGTCCCATTCTGTCCTATTCTGTCCTATTCCGTCCTATCCTGGCCCAGCACTTGACACAGGAGATAGCAGTTATGCCAACCAACAGAACCACTCGACGCGAGTTCTTGAAAGGCGCCGCCAAGGCATCGCTGGCCGCGGTGGCGTTCCCCTACATCATCCCCTCGAGCGCCCTCGGTGCGGACGGGGCCGTGGCGCCCAGCAACCGCATCGTGATGGGGGCCATCGGCACGGGCGGGCAGGGCACCGGCAACATGCGGCGGTTCCTGGGCGACCCCGGTGTGCAGATGGTGGCCGTGTGCGACGTGGATACGGTCCACCGCGACCGGGCCAAGGGCATTGTCGATGAGCGGTACAAGAACCAGGACTGCGCGGCCTACAACGATTTCCGCGACCTGGTGGTGCGCGACGACGTCGACGCGGTGTGCATCGGCACGCCCGATCACTGGCACGGCCTGATCTGCATCGCCGCGGCCAAGCACGGCAAAGACATGTACTGTGAGAAGCCGCTGGCGAACACGATCGCCGAGGGCCGCGCGGTGTGCGAGGCGGTCCGGCGCTACGGCCGCGTGCTCCAGACCGGTAGCCACGAGCGCTCGCGCCCGAACGCCCGCTACGCCTGCGAGCTGGTGCGCAACGGCCGCATCGGCAAGCTGCACACCATCCACGTGCACTTGCCGTGGGACGGACGCGACCTGAGCTTCCCGACGCCCCCCATGCCCATTCCCGAGGGGTTCGACTACGACATGTGGCTGGGGCCTTGCCCCTACGAGCCGTACACCAAGGGGCGCTGCCACTTCCATTTCCGGTACATCCTCGAGTACTCGGGCGGCGAGGTGACCGACCGCGGCGCGCACGTCATCGACATCGGCCAGCTCGGCAACAACACCGACCACACCGGCCCTATCGAGGTGACGGGCCACGGCGACTTCATGCGGGACGGGCTGTTCGACTGCGCCACCGACTATCATTTCGAGTTCACATACGCCAACGGGGTCCGCATGATCTGCTCGACCGAACGGCCGCGGGGGCTGAAATTCGAAGGGACCGACGGCTGGGTCTTCATCCACATCCACGGCGGGGATCTCGAGGCCGACCCGCCGTCGCTGCTGAACGAAATCATCGGGCCGAACGAGGTCCATCTCGGCCGCAGCCCCGGCCACCACGCCGATTTCCTCAACGCCGTGCACACCCGCGGCACGACCATGGCGCCGGCCGAGGTCGGCCACCATTCGGGCACCATGTGCCACCTGGCAAATATCGCCATGCTCACGGGCAAGAGGCTGGAATGGGACCCGGTGACGGAGCGGATCACCAACGACGACGAGGCCCAACGAATGACCTGGCGCCCGATGCGCAGCCCGTGGCGCTTGACCTGAATGGCATGTCGGGCAAGCGGCCCGCCTGGGCCGAGTGCCGTGAATAGAAACGAGTTGCAGCCGTCTGATTTGAGGAAAGGAAATGCCATGAGAATGACGACACATGTGGGTGTATGGTGCATTGTGTGCCTGGTGGGAATGTTCGTACTGGCTGGCGCGGCCGGCGCGCAGGAAGGCAGCGCGGCCAAGGGGCCGGGCGCGCCGAACGCAGAGAAGCTCGGCTGGCGTGTCGGGTGCCAGGCCTACTCCTTCAACCGCTTCACGTTCTTTGAGGCGGTGGACAAGGTGGCTTCGATGGGTCTCAAGGTGATCGAGGCCTATCCCGGCCAGGGGCTCAGCCCGGACCAGCCGGACGTCAAGATCGGCCCGGACATGTCCGACGAGGCCAAGGCCCTGGTCAAGGCGAAGCTGGCCGAGGCCGGCGTCAAGATGGTGGTCTTCGGTGTGACCGGGCTGCCAAACGATGAGGCCGCCTGCCGCAAAACCTTCGACTTCGCCAAGGAGATGGGCATCGAGACCATTTGCTCGGAGCCGCCGCCGGAGGCTTTCGACCTGATCGACAAGCTCTGCCAGGAGTACAAGATCAGCGTGGCAATCCACAACCATCCGAAAGAGTCGCGCTATTGGAACCCGGACAAGGTCCTCGAGGTATGCGAGGGCCGCAGCAAGTACATCGGGGCCTGCGCCGACACCGGCCACTGGATGCGGTCGGGCGTCAACCCTGTCGAAGCGCTCCGGAAACTCGAAGGTCGCATTGTCTCCTTCCACTTCAAAGACTTGAACAAGTTCGGCGGTGGGGCCCACGACGTGCCGTGGGGCACGGGTGAAGGCGATGTGGACGGCATGCTGGCCGAGGTCTATCGGCAAGGGTTCAAGGGCGTGTTCTCGGCCGAGTACGAGCACAACTGGGAGAACTCGGTTCCCGAGATCGCCCAGGGCGTGGCGTATTTCGACCAGGTGGCGGCCAAGCTCGCCAAATAGTCCGGCAAGCGTTCGCAAGGCGCCGGGCGCCGGCAGGCTTCTGCCTGGGCACATCGTACGCAGGTGTCGCGGGGCACGCGGTCGTGCCCTGTGTGGATGGCTCATTTCTCGCAGTCGTCGGGCCGCAGTTGCTCAAAGGTCCTATGCGAAATGGCTTGCCACCCCGAGAGACGTAGTCACGCACGCACAGTGTGTTCCCCACTGTCATTGCGAGCGAAGCGAAGCAATCCCCTTGACTTGGGGGATTGCTTCGCTTCGCTCGCAATGACAGTGGGGGCGTGGCCTCGGTGTGAAGAACCGGCGAAAGCAGGTCTCAACGCGTCCGTGCGGCGTTAGAGACGCACGCCCCACGTGCAGAAGGCGCAGGCACATGCGGTCGGCGTGGAACTGAGCGCCGGTTTTTCGGTATGATCCGCGCCTGGCCAGAAGAAGTCACTCAGTGCCAATAGAGGTGATCCCATGAAAGAGAGCAACAACCGCAAACCCAGAGAACAGGCCGGGGAACCCGGCGGCGCCGCGGCGCCGAAGCCGTGCAAAGGGCCTTCCCGGCGCAACTTCTTGGCGTCCACCGCGGGGCTGATCCTCGCGGGTAAGGCCGTCGGCCAGGAGGCCGCCGCACCGGAAGCGCCCGCGGCCGCGCCCGGGCCCATCAAACGCAAAGGGCCGGGTGAGGACCTGCACGTCGCGCTGATCGGCCAAGGCGCCCAGGGCCGGGTGCTGATGGAATCGATCCTGCGGATCCCGAATATTCGCGTCAAGGCCGTCTGCGACATCTGGGAGTATCCACAGAAGCGGTCGTCCGGCACGCTCAAGAAGTACGGCCACCAGGTCAACGTCTACGAGGACTACCAGGAGCTGCTGGCCCAAGAGCAGGACCTCGACGCGGCCGTGATCGCGACGCCCGACTTCGTGCACGCCGAGCAAGCCATCGCCTGCATGCGGGCCGGGCTCGACGTCTACTGCGAGAAAGAGATGTCCAACGACCTCGAGAAGGCGCGCCAGATGGTACTCACCTCGCGCGAGACCGGGCGTCTGCTCCAGATCGGCCACCAGCGCCGCAGCAATCCCCGCTACCACCACGCCATCGACAAGCTCGTGCGCGAGACGGGTCTCCTCGGGCGCGTCACCCATGCGTTCGCGCAGTGGAATCGCGCCAAGAGCGAGGACCTCGGGTGGCCCAAGAACTACGAGATCCCGCCCGACACACTCGAGAAGTACGGTTACGACTCGATGCACCACTTCCGCAACTGGCGGTGGTACAAGAAGTACGGCGGCGGGCCCATCGTGGACCTGGGCTCCCACCAGATTGACATTTTCGCGTGGGTGTGGGGGACCAATCCCAAATCCGTGGTGGCCGAGGGCGGCGTGAACTTCTACCCGAACCACGAGTGGTACGACAACGTCATGGCCATCTTCGAATACGATACCGAGGCCGGCGTGAACCGGGCGTTCTATCAGGTGCTCACCACCACCAGCAACGGCGGGTTCTACGAGAGCTTCATGGGCGAAGAGGGCACGTTGGTCATCTCCGAGGTCCCAGACCGCGGCGACCACATGCTCCGTGAGGACCACGCCGAGGACTGGGAGCCCTATGTCAAACAGGGCCTCCTCATGCCCCTGGTTACCGAGGCCCCGGAGCCGTCGAAGAGCGTGGACATCGTCGCGGACGTGCGCTATTCGCCCGAGCTTTTCTCCTGGGGGCTGCCCGTGCGGTTGAACAAGCCCGCCCACCAGCCGCATCTCGAGAACTTCTTCGACGCCATCCGCCACGGCATACCCCTCAACTGCCCCGCCGAGATGGGCTACGAGACCGCCGTGGCCGTGCTCACCGTCAACAACGCCGTCGAAGCGGGACGCAAGATTGACTTCTCGCCGGAGGACTTCGAGGTTTGAGGAACATACGCCCATTTGCAGGAGGCGCCAAGGCGGTCGCCTTGGCGCTCGCTTTGGCGGCGGCGGTGATCGGCAGTCTGGGGGCGCTTCCCACGAAGTATGTCCACCTGGACGGCAGCCAGACCCCCGCCGTCCACATCATCCCCCTACTCGACGAAAGGGGCGAGAAGATCCGCCCCGACGATAACCCGGCCATGCCGTTCTCGCCGCGCGTGACCTGCGGCGACTGCCACGAGTACGACACCATCGGCACGGGCTGGCACTTCAACGCGTCCAAGGACCTCACGCGTCCGGGGCGGCCCGGCGAGCCGTGGGTCGTCATCGACACGGAGACGGGCACCCAGATTCCGATCTCGTACCGTGACTGGCCCGGCGCGTGGCGGCCGGAAGATCTCGGCATGTCGGCGTGGGATTTCACCAAGACCTTCGGGCGCCACCTGCCCGGGGGCGACATGGGCGAGGGCGGGCGCCTCATGGACTACGGCTACACCCAGAAACCGCCCGAGGCACCCCCGGCCGTCGACCCCGAGTCGCGCTGGGAGATCTCCGGCGAGCTCGAGGTCAACTGCCTGGCCTGCCACAACGCCGGCCGCGAGCAGAACCAGAGCGAGTGGGTCTTCCAAGTCATGCGGGAGAACTTCCGGTGGGCCGCCACGGGCGCGTCCATGTTGGGCGTCGTGAGAAACGTCGCATCGAGACTGCCTGAGTCCTACGACTACATCAACGGGCGCAACCCGGACAACTCCTGGGCCGTACCGCCGGAGGTGGACTACAACCCGGCCCATTTCGACAGCAAGGAACGGGTGTTCTTTGACGTGACCCGCGATCCTCCCGCCAGCCGGTGCTACTTCTGCCATTCGACGGTCCCCGCGGACGCGGACCTGAGCCAAGCGTGGATGGAAGACGGGGACGTCCACATGGCGGCGGCCAAGTTCTCCTGCACCGACTGCCACCGCAACGGCCTCGACCATCTTATGGTCCGCGGCTATGAGGGCGAATCGCCGGACCCACTCGTCGCATCCCTGACGTGCCGCGGCTGCCACCTCGACGAAGGGCGCGGCCGCGATCTGGACGACGTCGGCGGCCGGTTGGCGGCGTCGATGCCGTTGCATCGGGGGCTGCCCACGGTTCACCTGAAGAAGATGACGTGCACCGCGTGCCACGCCGGGCCCATGCCGGACAGGAAGGTCGGGCGCGTGAAAACGTCTCGCGCCAACCGCCTGGGCATCCACGGCGCGGCGCAATGGGACACCGATCTCCCCTACATCCTGTCGCCGGTGTACATCCGGCAGGAGGACGGGAAGATCGGCCCCCACGCGCTGATCTGGCCGGCCTTCTGGGGCCGCATCGAGGGCGACCAGGTCAAGCCCTTGCCGGTCGAAGTGGCGGCGCCGTACGTGGGGGTGCTGCGCGAGGTCAAACGGTTCGCGGCTATCGACGCCCGCTGGAAAAAGACCGAAGAGGACACGGCCGACGTCGAACTCTACTTCGATACGGAAGCCGTGAAGGGCGAAGCCGTGGACGCCGTGAAGGCCGCCGCGTCGGCGAATGCCGCAGCCACAGAGAACCCGACGGCCGAGACGGTGGCCTTGGCGCGTCGAGCCAATGCCGTCGCCGACGACACCATAGACAAATTCAACCTGTTCCTGGCGATGCAGGAGGAAGAAGAGGGCGAGGAGCTCGAGGAACAGGACGACACCGAGGCCGAAGCGCCCGAACCGGAACCGGAGCCGGAACCCGAACCGGAGCCCGAACCCGAACCGGAGCTGGACCTCGATCCCTTGACCGACCCGGAGGTGGCCCAGGTGCTCGCCAACCTGGCGCAGAAGGCGGCCATCGAAGGCGAGCCCGTCTATGTAGCCAACGGCCGACTCTACCGCGCGAGCGACGGCCAGACCTTGACGGCCTCGGACCACCCCGCGGCCGAGCCGTATGCCTGGCCCATCGGCCACGACATCCGGCCCGCCGCGCAGTCCCTCGGTTCCGGCGGGTGCGCCGATTGCCACGCACCCGACGCGCCGTTCTTCTTCGCGGCCGTCAAACCCGACACGCCCGCGCAACTGGGTCAGGCCGCCGAGGCGGCGCCCATGCACGAATGGCAGGACCTGGACCTCACGACCCTCAAGGCCCTCGAGAGCGCTGCGCGGTTCTACACGCCCTATCTGGTGTTCCTGGCCGTATTCGGCCTCATACTGGCGGCGGCCCTCGTCCACTTCGGCTTCAACGGACTCGAGAGCCTGCTGCGCACCCTCGTGGCCTCGGCGGGCAAAGAAGGATAGATTGATGTTCCGTGATATCGCTCTGATTGGCATGGTGGCCACGGTCGTGGCCGTGCTGGGCCACCGCGTGATCTTTGGCGCCGTCAAGATGGGGGACGGCGAGCGAAAGCGGACCGTGCGCCGCTTCTCCCTTTGGGAGCGGTTCATGCACGTCGTCACGGTGCTCGGGTTCCTGGCCTTGGCCGTGACCGGTTTTGCCGAAGTGGTGCAAGGCGAGTCCCTTCAGGGCTTGCTGTGGGTCGTACACATGGCCGTGGCGCCGCTGTTCATCCTTGGGCTGGCGGCCATCCTGCTCACCTGGGCCAAAGACGGCCGCTTCGCCTCCTACGATTGGCAGTGGGTCAAGGTCCTCGGCGGCTACCTTCGGTTCGGGGGCCATCCGCCGGCCGGACGCTTCAACGCCGGCCAGAAGGCCTACTTCTGGGCCGCGGCCCTGCTGGGCCTGAGCGCGTTAGTCTCCGGTTTGGGCTGCTTGTTCCCGGTGTTTGGGCCGCTGGGCCAGGAGATCCTCTACCAAGTGCACCGATGGACGGCGCTCGTGTTCGTCCTGTCTGCCATCGTCCACCTCTACCTGGGCACGCTGGCCAATCCCGGCACCTTCCTCGCCGTGATCCTCGGCCGCGTCAGCCCCGCTTGGGCCGAAACCCACCACCCCGTGTGGTGGAAAGATATACAACAGCGCGCCGAAAACAAGGGTGAGCAGTCTGAGACCTCGTGATGAGATGCACCGCGCCCCCGTAGCGCCGGCTGTCAGCCGGTGTCCGGGGTTGTGGCACAGGGTTCCACCGGCTGTCAGCCGGCGCTACGGGGGCGGGCAACGCCTCCGGGTGTATTCTTTCGCAAGCCCTGAGGCCTCAATAGAACGGGTGACTCACGCGAGCAACGCCCTAGGATGAGGACGAGGTCCTCGAGGAGAGTAGTTATGAAGAACGCGAACACCGTGACATGGATTGGATTGGCCGCGGCCTTGGCCGTTGCGGCCTGCCTGGCCGCGCCTGGCGTGTGCCTGGCGCAGGGCGACGAGGCCAAAGAGGATCTCGTCGAGCTCAAGATCAAGCTGCCGAAGCCGATGTTCGTCGGCACGCCCAGGAACATCAAGTCCAAGCACCTGGACCCGAAGACGGGCAAGATGCGCAAGCCTTTCAAGGCGCCCCAGGGCGTGGCCCTGCTCTCAGCCGAGAAACCCGTTGCCGCCAGCGATGACGAGCCCATTATCGGCGAGCTCGAGATGTTGACCGACGCCGACAAAGAGGGCGCGGACGGCAGCTTCGTCGAGTTCGGCCCCGACCTCCAGTGGGTGCAGATCGATCTCGAGCAGGAGCACGAGATCTACGTCATTGTCCTTTGGCACTACCACTCCCAGGCACGCATCTACCGCGACGTCGTGATCAAGGTCTCCAACGACCCCGATTTCGTAACGGACGTCAAGAACGTGTACAACAACGACTACGACAACTCGGCCGGGCTTGGCGTGGGCAAGGACTACGAGTACATCGAGACCAACGAAGGTCGCCTGATCGATTGCAAAGGCGTCAAGGCCCGCTACGTCCGCCTCTACAGCGACGGCAACACCTCCAACGACATGAACCACTACATCGAAGTCGAGGTCTACGGGATGTAGGCACCGTAGCGGGACGGCCATGGGTTCTGACAGGGGCATCGTCGGGGCGACGCACGCGTCGCCCCGACGCGTGCAATGGTCTATGGCGGCATCAAGGGAATCCAGGGACAATGCGGCCGAAGCCATGACCACCGACGGGAAAGGCCCGGGCAGCTTGCGGTTGTTCGTCGTCGCCATCCTCTTAGCGACGGCCGGGGCGTTTCTGTTTCGGCTGCCCGGCCTCGAGCAGCGGCCCATGCACACCGACGAGTCCGTGCACACGGCCAAGGCCGGCATTCTGCTCGAGGAGGGCGAGTACACCTACGATCCCCACGAGTACCACGGCCCCACCATCTATTACTTCGCATTGCCCTTCGTCTGGCTGTCGGGCGCCAGAAGCCTCGCCGACACCTCCGAGTGGATGTTCCGCATCGTGCCCGTGATCTTCGGCGCCGGCCTGGTCCTGTTGCTGCTGCTCGTCGGGGACGGGATGGGGCGGCTGGCCGCGGTGATCGCGGGCGTGCTGACGGCCGTGTCGCCGGCCATGGTGTT
>Ga0114930_10001088_pt1 | contig 26799 bp, 27 predicted proteins | sample AnhtaG_FD_87300 | JGI IMG/M metagenome (GOLD analysis project Ga0114930, IMG submission 87300) | Deep subsurface microbial communities from Anholt, Denmark to uncover new lineages of life (NeLLi) - Anholt_01485 metaG | ecosystem: Environmental > Aquatic > Marine > Oceanic > Sediment | place... | reverse complement strand
TTTTAGCAATCTTAATTAACTCGCCAACGCTTCCGCCCCCCGTTCCACCGCCTGCCCCGAGGCACACCATAATATGGTCAACTCCGGTCCCAAACGTCTGCCTCGCAAGGTGCAGAATATCCTGCCGGTGCTGCTGAACGGCTTTTGTGCCTTTTTCCATGTCCCTGCCGGTACCCTCATCGCCTATGCCCACCAACAGCTTTTGACTCTCGGGAATGTCGAGCAAATCCAAATTATGCCCGGTCGTATTCACGGCCAGTACTTTCCTGTAACCCAGGTCATAGAAAGACTTCACCAATCTGCCTCCGCACCCACCGGCGCCGATCCACGCATAGCGGATAGAGCCCTTGCTCTCATCCGTGACACCGGCCTCTTGCTTAATATCGGGTTCGTACCCTTCCAAATCTAAAGTCGGCAGCGGCCAATCATCCATCGTAAATATGTCTGCTGCCCTACCTGCCAGTGCCTGAGTAAAGCAGTAATCGGTGTTTGAGCCTTGACCGTGTGACTTTTCAAAGCAGCCGTTGTCGGTCTCTGCTTCCTGGATGGCCGCCAGAACTGCCGTGTCTTCCATTTCCGTCGCCGTTACGCTGATATCCTCAGCCTTTTTTTCATTTTCAAACGATGTTTCTGCCATCTTTGTCCTGCTGGTCTCAATAATTGTTCCCACCGCCCCTGACATACGAATTTCAGCGGGTACGCTGCCCTCGACCTCAACAGCCGGGTCAGCGGCAGCGTACCCGACGAACATACAAATTCATTTGTTTACAAACCACCAGTGCCCTGATTAGCGGGCGCAGACGGTCATGCAGCTCTTAAGCTCTTCCAGCCTCGCCGCTGGACTATCCAGACCGCCTATAATCGTGTACACCCTCAACGAAGCCTTGTTGTCTTCATATATCCCTCGATGAATGGTGGCCCGCCCGGTTATCTCTGACAGGACATCAAATGCGTAGTTGATATTGTCTTGTAAGCCTTTGACCTCCGCCATGAACTTTTTTCCGCCCACAACTATGCAGCCCGCCAGTTTCGCCGTAGATAAATCGAAGCCGCCCGCAAGCAGGGTCTTCTCCAGGTTCTTTTTCACCGCCTGAGATATCGCGAACTTCTCGTTGAATTTATCCACTTTAGTCAGCCCCATTATCGTGCAGCCGCCGGCCTCCATTATGCTCCCATAATCCACCGGGTCAAAAGACGTGTACCCGGTGCTCAGAGCACTCACTCTGTTGAAGATATCAAACAAACCCGCCACAGTGCCGTTTATGCTCGCCCAGAACGACTTCACCGTCATCCCCGGATACAGCTTGTTAATCCTTTCATTATCTATAATGATAAGCGGAGATATCCTTCCTTCCGCTGCCATTTGGCTTAATTCCCACGCAACATCATGCGCATTTTGCGCTACCAGCGGCGAGCTCGCTTCGCCTACCGTCGGAAGGGTCATAATCGCCCCAACCTTCTTGTTTGGATTTTGCAATCCGATATAACGCGCGTATCTCTGGGCAATCTCAATCAAACCGGTAGCGCTGCCGCCGCCGGTGCCCCCACCGGCTCCAAAACAAACCATAATGTGGTCAGCGCCGGTACCAAATGTCTGCCTGGCTAAGTGCAGAATTTCCTGCTGATATTGCTGCACCGCCGCTCTGCCTCTTTCCATGTCCTTGCCGGCCCCTTTTTCACCAATGTCCATCAGGAACTTTTGGTCTTGCGGAATCTCCAGCAAATCCAAATCATGGTGAGTAGTGTTCACAGCCAGCACTTTTCTATAGCCAAGGTCATAAAAGGACCTGGCTATTCTTCCGCCGCACTGACCTGCGCCGATCCAGGCATATCGCGTCGAGCCCGCAATCCTGTCCTGAACGCCGGCCTCTTCCGCAGTGTGGGGCTCATATTGTTCCAGCTGCAAAGTAGGCAGTACCCATTTCTCTTTTGTGTTTCTGACTTGTTTCTGTGCCATTTTTGTCTCTCCTTATCTTAAGATAATTGTCCGTTAGACCTTTTTTGAGGCTGTCTCGCTGTCAAAAGCTCACTATCAGCATTTCAGACAACACCGTTATTTATCGACCCGCTAACTGACCCACATAATTTGTTTTTTTCACTTTTCTGATTAGCAAAGCCGGTTATCGGCCATCTCACAGCCTCCACAGCACAACGCACAATTGACCTTCAACTCACGCGTAACTTAAGCCCGATAATCCCATTCCGGCAAAATTCGTTAACCGCTGAGCGCAAAAATACCGGCTGGATTGCATCGTTCGCAATAGTGCCGAGGTTATTCCAGAAATGTGGTTTCGGCCCCTCGGCAGTTGATTCATTTCGGAATTAGCGGACTGAAGATGATTACACCGCTGATTTCCTTAGTTTGTTCGGTGACTTTGATGACCGTGAAGATGTTGTTTTTGCTGATTCCCGGCCCCGCCAAATCGAAGACCTGTTTACTCGTGCCTCAGTGCGACGATGGGGTCTACTTTAGCTGCACGCATAGCTGGATATAATCCGAAGATAATACCGATACACGCACTGATGAACAAAGGCAGAAAAATACTCTCAGGTGTAATCACTGTAGGCATCCCGGCAAAATAAGTTATTAGAGAGGGTACCAGAACCCCAAACCCAATTCCAATAAGCCCGCCGATTGTGGAAAGGACACTTGTCTCTATAAGGAACTGGCCGATGATCTGACTTCTTTTGGCACCTATGGCACGTCGGATTCCTATTTCACGTGTCCTTTCCGTTACGGTTGCTAACATGATATTCATAATTCCTATTCCGCCCACCAGCAGACTAATACCAGCGATTGAACCTAATACGATGTTGAATCTTCGTTTGGTGTCCTCGGCCTGTTTCAGCAGCGCGAGCGGGACGCTGACATCATAATCCTTTTTTTTGTGAAAGCGTTTTATCATTGCTTCGATTCCTGCGGCTGTTGATTCCACATTCTCGCGGGCGTCGACCTCGACAATAATCTGATGCAGCTCCACCTTCTCCCGTTCACTCGAGCCCGCGGTTCTGCGAGTAGTAATATCCCCAAAATACTTACGCGCCACTTCGATAGGAATATAAACGTCCACCTGCTGGTCCGGTATTTGAATATTCCCCGCCTCGCCGCCTTCACTTTTGACAATCCCCACAACTTCGAAGACGTCCCTGCCTATGCGAATTGACTGGCCTATTGTATGTTCGGTAGCCAGAATCTTGCGGGCGCCGAATTCAGTAAGGACCGCCACCGCCGCCTGGTCTTGTTCATCGTCGTGCAAAAGGACGCGACCTGCAATAATCGGTCTCGGCACCAGCTTGAACCACGTCGGAGTCGTCCCCACCACACGCAACTCCAGCGCCCGTTCCCCCAGACGAGACTCCTTGCGTATGAGTTTCACAGGAACCGCCTGCTTTATTGTGCTAAAACTCTCAGCCACTCTGGCATAATCTTCGTACGTCAGTCCGTAAATGCCCATATGTGAATGGGTCGTAGTGGTCGCTTCGTCCTCCACCGCTTTCATCGAAGAGACAATTATATTATTGCTGCCGAGTTTGTGAATCTGCTCAAGGGCCTCTTTGCTGGCCCCTTCCCCCACCGACAGCATCGCCACCACACTGCCCACGCCAAAGACTATACCCAGCATAGTAAGCAAAGACCGCAGCTTGTGCAGAAGCAGGTTTTCGATTCCCAGCCAAATATTACGGACAATCTTAATCTGGTGCATCAGTCGTCTCCGTCAATACGTTCGATGAAACCGTCAAGCATGTGCAGCCGATGCTTTGCATGTGCGGCAATATGAGCCTCGTGGGTGACCATAATTATGGTTTTGCCCTGCTCGTTGAGCTCAACCAATACCTTTAGAATCTGCTCGCCGGTAGCTGTATCCAGGTTACCGGTAGGCTCATCGGCAAACAGTATCTCAGGGTCATTGGCAAGCGCCCTGGCGATGGCGACCCGCTGCATCTGTCCGCCTGAGAGTTCGGCGGGCCGATGATTCAGCCTGCCTTCGAGTCCGACCTTAAGACCAAGCTCCTCGGCCCGCTCGGCGCTTTTGTGCGCGTCCCATCCGAGATAGTAGAGCGGCAATTCGATGTTCCGCTGAACGGTCAACTGTTGTATGAGATTGAAGCTCTGGAAGATAAAGCCCAGTTGTCGCAGCCGAAGCTCACTGAGGGAATCGTCGTCAAGCGTGCTCACGTCCCGGCCTTCGAGAATATAGCGTCCCGACGTCAAACGGTCCAGGCAGCCAAGGATATTCATCATTGTGCTTTTTCCGGAGCCGCTGGGGCCCATGATAGCCCAGAAGCTGCCGCGCTTAAAAGATACGCTCACCCCGGCCAGGGCCCTGACCCGGGCCTTTCCCATTTGGTAAATCTTTTCCACATCTTCCAGCCTGACTATCTGGGCGTTAGAACCTGACGGTGATTGATTACCCATCTATCTGCTTCCCCGCGTCCCCCGTTGTCGCATCTTTTCTTTTTCTTCGTCGGACATGTTCTCGAGTCTCTTTCGCATCTTTTCCTTCTCTTCGTCAGACATATTCTCGTATCTCTTCCTCATCTCCCGCCTCTGTTCCTGACCCGCACCGCCTCTTTCAAGGTCTCTCGGACGACCACCTTCTCCTGTGCCCTGCTGTCTGCTGCCCATCTGCTGCAGTCTGTCATTTATACTTTCGTAAACCTCTTCGGTGCCCTTTTCAAAAACATCCCTTTCAGTGTCGGTTCTCTCACCGGACGCCTCGACCGCGGCGGCTTTCAACGAAGGAGTAAGCAAGACAACTTCACCTTCTTCAAGCCCGCTCAGAATTCTTACCATTATGTTGTTGTCCAGGCCGATTTTAACTGTCCGAGGCTCAATCATTTTGCCGTTTACCACATAGACGGTCGTGTCTCGCCCGATGCGCAGGACCGCCTGAACCGGTATGTATGTCGCGTCCTCATATTGCTCTATCACCACTTTGGCCTTGCAGCTCATCCCTGTGCGAAGGGCGGGGTCATTGCTGTCCAGATATATCTCCGTGTTATAAACCTTCAGGTCCGGGTTCATCCACATGCTTTGCGCATCGGGCAGTGGAGCGATATTGGCGACGCTGCCCATAAAGCTTTTTCCCGGCAGCGCGTCCACCGTGACTATCGTGGGAAGACCCAGCTGGACCTTTTTCAGACTCGTTTCGTGAATATCAACTTCAGCCTTGACCGATGAGGTGGTGGGAAGATATATCAGCTCCTGACGCTCAAGAACATCCTGGCCTACATCCAAAGGCTGTGTGCCGCTCCGCCAGCTTGCTCTTCTCGCGCTCGTGGCGTAAATCGCCAACCCGTCGGCCGGTGCATATATCCTGGTCTTTACGATTTGCTCTTCAAGCTTTTGCAGCTTGTCTTTCTGACGGTTGAGCTCCGATTCCTTCGCTGTCAGGTCCGCCTGGGCCTGGGCTACATCCGCTCTGGCTTTTCGCTTTGTTCTTTCAAGCGCCATTTCGGCCTGCTTGACGTCACTTTCGAGCTGCTTCACCGTTCTCTTAAAAGTGAAGGCCTCCAGCAAATTCAGATTGTTTCGCGCCAGGTTCAAATCTGTGTTTTTCTTGCTTGCAGCCAGTTGGTCTGCTTTCAGCTCCATTTCGGAAATATACTTCTCTTTATAGAGTTTATTCGACCATTCCAATTTCTCTTTGGCACGAGTAAGTTCTTCTTCTACTAATTTAATTTGCGCTCTGGCCGCCTCCAGCTCATTATGATACTCACCATTTGGGTCAAGGTATTTTCTTATGTCCATCTCGGCAAACTCAAGAGCCAGTTCAGCCGCTTCTATGTCACTCTGTGCCTGATTGTCAACCACCGCCAGGTTCTCACGAGCACCAATAAAAGCTGCCTCCCCGTTTTGCACCGTAATTTGCTGGTCAATCTTGCTGTCCAGCAGTTTACTGGCATCCAGCTCAACCAGCAGGTCTCCCTGCTTGACACGCGTGCCTTCCGGTACGAGCGTAAGAATAGACGTCCTTCCTTCAACCTCGCATTTCAGAATCACCTGGTCACGGGCCTTGATTGTTCCCGACTCGGTCACGCTTATCCTCAGCGGTCCCCGTTTAACTACAAACGTGGCAAGATTACTTGTCAAGCCACCTTCGCTGTTGTAGAGGGTAAGTTTCACGCCGCCAATGCCCACAACCGTCACCAGTAACACGATGACTATCCAGAGCAAACGCTTGTTTTGGAAAAACGGAACCATTGTATTATCTCCTGGCATGCTCAGCTTCCTCTGGCGAATATTCCTGCCATAACCCTCTTTCATCAATTTTCAGTACTCCCATGTCACTCTGTAATTGCAGCTCAGCCATTCTGTAATCGATAGCTGCTGAAGTCACCCTGTTTTGTGCTGTAAGCAGAGCATCCTGCGCTTCCAGCAAATCGCGCATTTGCGTTTGAGGTTTTCCCGCTTCAAGAAACAGCTCCGTGCTTTTTACTCGCTTCTCGGCCACAAGCACCGACTTGGCCTGAATCTGCAGGCTCTCACGCGATTCAAGCAGGTCACGCAGCTTCCTGCGAACAGCAAGTTTAATTTCATCTTCCAGTGTTTGCAAATCCCGCACCGCCTGTTCCAGAGAAATGAAACTCTTACGGTATGCGTTACGTTCAACCGTTCTTTCAAACGGCAGGTCAAGCGTGAGCAATGCCGTATATATGCCCTTGTCCGGTCGAAGTCTTGCGTCGTCGTCGCCCGCTGAGTCAATTGACCGCCTGCCCCCAAGTTTTGAACTTCCGAACAATGTCAGTTCTGCGCCCAACGCATCAGCCGCCACCACCACAGCCCTTTGTGCATCATATACTTCTGCCTGTGCGACCCACAAATCAACGCGGTTTTCGAAGGCCAGTTCTATTGCCAGAGATTCGTCTATTTCGAACGGCCCCGCATCTTCCGCCCTGGGCGCAAGTAATTCAATGGCCGCGTCCACTGGGCCGGTTTCTTTGCCTGCCTCCGCCTGCTCTTCAGCAACAATGTCCGCTATTATCTTCGATGCAGGCGTAATCAATTGCTCAAGGTCGCCCCTTTCCAGCTCAATTTCAGCATCTGGAGGCAGAGCCAACAGATTCTTAAATGAGTCAAGACTGTTTTTGTATGACTCTGTTGCGCTAATCCACCGATTACGCGCCCTCAATTCGTTCTGAACTGCCTGGTCAACCTGTATCTGGGTCAGCCTGCCTGCCTCGGCCAGGCTGCGCGAACGACGCGCTGATACTATTAAGCTACGGTAGTTCTGCTCGGCGTTTCTCACCTGGTCAATTTGACTGAGAACCTCCAGATACCCGTTGGCAATGTCAACCGCGAACGTTTGCTTGAATCTCTCGAACTCATAAATGGCGTATAGAACGTCGCGCTCTGCCTGCGTCAGAGGCTCTCTTACGATATGTCTTCCTGAGCCTCTCAACAGGGGAATAGCAATCGTTGCATCACCGGCAATGCCCAAAGATGATGCCCCGCCCATAGTCAATAGATTTGCAAGGTCTATTGCCAGCGCCGTACTCAGCTCGACTCCGCTTTCCAATCTCCTGCTCATACCCACTGCGGCGCTGTTTTCGACTCCGCTGACAGTCCTGTCACCGCTTGTGTTTGTACTGACCAGGCTTTCCACCTGCCCTGCAAAAATCTTACGGAACTCGTTGCGCTCAAGGTCCAGGTCCAGCGCAGATTCGAAAACATCTTCTTTGTGAGTCTGATATTCGAAACTGTTCCGCGCGCCTATCTGAAGGGCCTCCATAAGCGACAATTGAACCGGCTTATCAGCCTCCAGCAGCAAAATCGGGTCAGCCAATTGCGTGGCCTTGGGGTAATTTTCTTCCGGCCAGTGCTCAATGGTCTTTAGTCTGTCCGTTCCCAAAGATGCTTCACTTGAGTACGGCAGATTCTGTTCGGTGAGCAGCCTTCGACGAAGGATATCGCTTGGCCGTTCAATACTGAATTGCTCTGTCTTGCCCAGGGCTTCTTTTTGCATTTCGCCGATTATCTCCTCAGCTACTTTGTCGGCGTTGACCCGGTATTCCGAAGGACTCCGGCAGCCTGTCAAAATAAACGTCAAACCAGCCACCGTCGCCGCGCACGCCGCCCACCATAGCAGCACCGCCGCCTTACACTTCCAGAATACAAAACCCTCTTCCAGCATACTGCTTCTCACTTTAATTGCCTTTTACCTATAGTAGAGACGGCTTTTACACTTGTTTTATTGCACACGACTTCCCGGATTTAACCATCCCCGTCTATGTTTATGCTATTATACAATAAAACCTTATATAAGAAAAGCCAAAACCCCCCCAGCCCTTTATTTGTCATTCCTCCTCACCCGCCCACTCTTCTAATTCCCGTCCACAGCTTGCCCTGCCTGCCCCGTCCCAAATAGGCTTTTCCGTCATTTGGTGTGGGGAGCCCGGCCGAAGGGTCGAAGGAACCAAAAATCTCAGACACACTATAGACAACAAGTTGCGCATCCTACCCAACTATTCAGTTGACTTTTCCACTAAGGCGGTTTACTTCGTTACAGCAAAGCTCGGATTTGGTTGCCAATTTAACGAGTATCCAAAAGAGGCAAAGCAGATACCCAGATTTCGCACAGATGGAAACTGGCAGGATTGCAAGAGGTATTTTGAAAAAATTTGCCTGGTTGGATTATGCTTTGTATAATCGTTGTAAAGTAATTTAGTCTGAAAAAGTAAGGAGTTTCATATGCCTACATACCCTTTAGTTATTCCTATGCCTTGTCGTCGGCTTCCAGGAAACTACCATCCTGCTGCGGCTGGTCCAAAAGTCAGAAACCAACTTGAAGACTATCTAAACGAGCGCGCCAAGGATTCCCCTGTAACCGTCTTAACTTATCCTCAAATAGCGAACGCTACGGGTATCGATAAGGAAATCGTAGCGTTTTTATTGAGCCCAATAATCTGGAAGCCATAGCAGCATTACGATTGTCAATCCGGACCTGAAGGACGAAACTGGCACCTAAAAGGCCATTGCTGCAATTGTGTGAGAATTTATAATTATGGGATTCAGTGAAAAAATCAAAGAAAAAGTAAAGCAACGTTCACATTTCAAGTGCTGCCTCTGCCATGAACACTGGGCTACCCACGTACATCACATTATACCAGAGGCAGAGGACGGTTCAAACGCCGAAGAGAATGCTGCTCCACTATGTCCAACTTGCCATGACCTTTACGGTGGAAACCCAGACAAGCGTAAGTTCATCGAACAGAGCCGAGATTTCTACTACAAGTTCTGTGAAAAACGCTCTAAAACTGATACCGAGCTAAACCAGGAGATACTCGACCACGTCAAGGAGCTCACCACAAAGGATGACCTGAAAAACGCTGTACAGTTTATGGTAAATAAGTTTGACGTAATAACAAATCAATCTACCTCAACAGCCTCAATGGCGCAGCAAATTTCCGATGCCTCCGCTGCATTTTCCCTCGCTACCTTCGCTATCATCCAGTGCAAAAGATGCGGTTCCGTTGTCGATGTCTCGAAAAGCGAAAAGTGTCCCAATTGCGGCTTTCTGACCTTCTATTGATTCTTTTGAATGTTCGCAACGCTGATTTACTGCGATAAATGATACGAAAAGCGTTGGTTTTGTATGTCTGACGAATAGAGTTCAGTACCCAGTTCAGAAGAGCTTCTCGCTAATATCACCGCACCATTTTAACGATTGCCGTGCCGACTCACTTATTCTTTTCCTCGTCTTTTGGCTTTCTGTCTTTGAAGGTGACGATAAGGCCGCCGGTTATAAGGCCAATGCCGACCACCCAAATAAACCAAAGGCCAAAATCAGAAAAAAGTATAGGCCCCCTAACGAAAAAAACAGAAAAACCAGATTGGACAGACAGACCGCTATTATCCCTAACCACATCCAAATCTTTTGTTTCCTGTTCAAAATCAAAATCTCCCTACGCCGCCGGGCTGGCTTGATTCACTTATCGTTTTCCTCCTCCCTCCGCTTGCACTACTCTGCTATTCCCCGCTCCTTTCGGAACTCTTCGAGCCGCCTCTCTCTACGCCGTTCTGACAAGCAAGTCGAAGTATACCTATAGAGCCACCACAACACACCAGCCAATATCACAATTCCTACAAAAACCAATAGTCCGATTACGTCCCCCCCGTCCCAATGGTTAGAAGGCTCTCTCGGGTAATTAAAGGTGTCCGCCTGCCCCATAGGGGGTACCTTTCTCTCTTAGTTCCGATGCAACCATGTTTGTCAACCCCAAAATCCAGATATTTTTTTATTTTTCACCCCTTCTCCCCGCCCCTTTATCCTTTCAATTCGACATCCGATATTCCTTGTTCGATATTCCGTCCGTCTTCTGTCTCCTGCCGTCTTCGACATTTGAATTTTGCTCATTCGATTTTGTTTCGGATTTGCGAATTGTGCCATTCGAACAATTCGCGCGGGGGGGTATGAAAAAGTGGTCCAAAAACGGTGCATTTTTGTTAATTTTTGCGAATTTCCTGTTCATTTTTGTAAATTTCTGTCAATTTCTGTCAATTTTTGCACTCTTTTCGACAACAACTTGCGTGTTTGCCTCGAAAACCTGCGTGTTTGATTCGATTCTTGACAAAAAACCTGCACATTTGCTTCGAAAACCTGCGCATTTGACACGATTTTCTTGACTATCGGCCATCATTAGATAAACTCCGGCTGCAATCTTTCTTTTTAAGAAATGTTTCTAAGATGCCAGAAAAGCAGCATAATTCCGTTGATATTGACAAATGGCTCAAGTTAATCAGGGCCGACAATGTCGGCCCGACTACTTTTGCAAAGCTCATAAAGCATTTCGGCTCAGTGGGTTGCGCTCTATCTGCTTCGGTTAGTGAGCTCGCCAAAATAGATGGCATAGGTTTCAAAACCGCTGAACAAATCGCCAGAAGCCGTGATAAATTCGACACTTGCGCCGAGTTGGAGTTGGCCGACAAGCTCGGCGTCTGGATAATTCACTTTAATGATGAGCGTTATCCCCCTGTATTGAACCGGATTTACGACCCGCCGCCCGTCATTTACATCAAGGGCAGCCTAACGCCGCAGGACAATTTAGCCATTGCGATAGTTGGTTCTCGCCGTTACAGTTTGTACGGCCAGGAGCAATCTTCGCGATTGGCGCATCTTCTTAGTTCAGCCGGGTTTACGGTCTGCTCCGGAATGGCTCGCGGAATAGATACGGCGGCACATCAAGGTGCATTATCAGCCGGTGGACGCACAATCGCAGTGCAGGGCTGCGGTTTGGCAAATATCTTCCCGCCGGAAAACAAGAAGCTATTTGAACTTATAGCTGAATCCGGCGCCTGTATCAGCGAACTGCCGTTACGGTACGAACCACTATCCGAAAACTTCCCGCCCCGCAACAGAATAATAGCGGGACTTGCACTGGGAACAATTGTGGTTGAGGCCGGTTTGCGTTCCGGGGCGTTAATTACGGCCAGAGCAGCACTTGAGAACAATCGGGAAGTTATGGCGGTGCCGGGCAAAATCGATTCGCCGTTAAGTAAAGGCACACACCAATTGATAAAACAAGGGGCACAACTGGTGGAATGCGTTGAAGATGTGATGGAAGCGCTGGGCTATATCGGCGAACATCTGGAAAACCATGTAACAGCCGCGGCGGCAAAGGCTTCTGAAAAGATAGACACACCTTTGTTCGACGTCGGCCAATTGAATCTAAGTGAAGCTGAAAAAACGATTTATGATTGCCTGGGCAAAGAGCCATTGCACATAGAGCAGATAATTGCAGAGACGAATTTGGCTCCAGGAAAAGTCAATGCCAGCCTGATATCGCTACGACTCAAAGGGTTGACAAGACAGCTGCCCGGCAGCTTGTATGTGAGAAATTAGCTTATTTTGCGCTCGCCGCCGCGAAATTGGCCGATGGTCAAGAAAATCGTGTCAAATGCGCAGGTTTTTGTCAAGAAGAGCGCAGAGTGTTAAATGGTGAGTGGTGGATGGGCGCGCGGAGCGCGCGTGTCGCTCGTTGCTCGTGACTCGTGACTCGATTCCGGATGCTGAATACCCGATTCTCGATTCTGGATGCCTAAACTTTTGTCAGTTTGTGAAGTTTTATTACTCGCCTGGCGAGGTATTTTTGATAGGGATTAAGGATTGGGGGACAATCTCGGTTCTGGATTTACACAAAGAAATTACGGGTTTTCGCTTGTCTGGTCTTTTTCGTTGGGAAGGCTTTGCGGCTTATGTCTTTTGCCGTAACGTTGCAGCGGTTTTTCCAGTTGTCCAAGACCGATGAGAACCGCGATGGCAATGAAAGTTGATATAACGGCCAGGCTGTAAAAGCCGGCCCCGCAGGCCATACCGATACTTGCGACCAGCCATATTGTTGCTGCGGTGGTTAGGCCGTGAACGCCGCCTCTATCCACGATGATTGCACCAGCTCCTAAGAAACCGACGCCGGTAACGATTTGGGCCGCTATTCTCGTAGGTGACGCATTTGTGCCAATGCCCATTTGTCTGGAGATTATGGTAAAGACCGCTGCGCCGAGGCATATTAAGACATTCGTTCGCAGGCCTGCGGCCTTTCCGCTTATCTCTCTTTCGAGCCCGATTGCCGCCCCAAATACGACAGCTAAGATTATACTGAGCACGTCGTTCGGCCAATCCATAGCTCTACCTTTCGATTAAGGTCTCATCGACCTGCATACCGAAGTGTCTGCCGGTCTTTTCAATATGGCCGAGGACCTTATCGCCGGGTTTTAGCGTTGTGACTGAAACGGCTTTGCCGTCGGGATTGACCAGGCGAATAGTCTCGGCATTCTGCACAACCAGACTTATGGGCACAGCTTCGGCCTGGGCCTCGAGGAGCATCATAGGCCTTTTTTCGATTTTGTTTCTGCCGAGATATGCGATTTGGCTTTTTCCTTGAGAATCAACCAGGAGGACTTCATCGCCGGCTTTCAAATCCGCCAGGTATTTGGTTTTGCCTGCCGGGGCCAGGGTGTATGCGTGGACAGCGCCGGCATTGACGCGGAAGGGCCTGGAGGCGACGTAGGGATTATCGATGGATTCGGAGTGCACGAGAAAGAATCCTGCGGCGGTATTGCCTACGAGCATTCCTTCGCCGAGTGTCATTTGGGTGCAGGTGTCAAGGCAGGCGCGGTCGCCCATACCGAGCTGTTTTGTACTCGTTATAGTGGCGGTGACAAGAGAGACTTTTTCGCTTATGCCGTGGATTAGCTCGGCGGTCTTCTTAATTTCGTTTATGTCGGTGGTGTTGAGCACAACGCCGTCGACGCCTTTTTCGAGGATTTCGACCATAAGTTTGGCCTGCTCGCTGTTTTGGACCTGGACCATAATATTTTTGCCTCGGCGGGCGAGGAGGTTTTCGATTGGGATAATGGTCCAGTCGAGCATTCGCAGCACAACGATTTTGTTTTCGGGAACCTTCGCGGCCTTGTCTTCGTCAGCCTTGGCAGCAATATCGATGAATTCGACGTCAACGCCGGGCTTGATGTCACCGTTTTCTTCAACGGTTTTGATTTTGCCGAACTCACGCACAGTTTCGCTTTTGCCGTCGGGCAGGACCACCGCCTCGGCCCCGCTTTCGAGGGCGGATATGACCACTTCTTTGTTATATGGGACCGCACTAACCCACAGTTTTTTCATTGAAGCTATCCTTACTTTTTGTGAGTGTGAATTATTTGGAGCCTTTCAAGACTGCGACTGCTTCATCGATGGTGGCGTCTTTGTGGACCATTTTGCAAAGTGCCCCGACCATTTTTTCCGGTTTTTCGTGCTGGAAGGCATTTCGGCCGATAGATACACCCATCGCACCAGCTTTGAGGGCGCCATCCACCATTTTGAATATATCTTCATCGCTGTCCATTTTCTCCCCCCCTGCAATAACCACCGGCACGGGACAGCTCTCTACAACTTCGGTGAAACTTTCGGCGCTGCCGGTGTAGGGGACTTTGACGATGTCGGCTCCGAGCTCGGCACCGACTCTGGCGGCGTGCTTGACATTTGCGACGTCAAACTCATCTTTGATTTTCGCGCCGCGGGTGTACATCATCGCAACGAGCGGCATCTGCCACTGCAGGCATCGCTCGCTTATGAAACCTAATTGTCCCAGCATTTCCTTGTCAGTTTCTGCGCCGAGATTTATGTGGACCGAGACGGCGTCGGCGCCGAGCTTGATTGCCTCTTCGACGGTGCAGATGAGCTCTTTGGCATTCGGGTCGGGACTCATTGAGGTGCTGCCTGAGAGGTGGATAATGAGGCCTACGTCTTTGCCTGCGCCTCTGTGGCCTGCGCGGACTATTCCCTTGTGCATGAGGATGGCGTTTGCTCCGCCGGCGACAACTTTGCTCACTGTCATCCGCATATCAGCCAGGCCCCCAATAGGGCCAACCGTGACACCGTGGTCCATTGGGATAATTACCGTTTTACGTGAATTGCGGTCGATTATTCTTTCGAGTCTTATCTGTTTTCCTATCATTGCCAAATCTCCAATCAGGACTTGGGTTCCCTTTTATTTGTAGAATCTACCGAATGCGGCAAAAAAGGCAAGAGAAAAAGGCCAAAGTTGCGTTTTTGAATTTGGGAGTGGTTTGAAGGAATAGAGTGTTGCCCAGCTAATCCGCGTGGTTGCTTTTGCTCTTGCCATTTGGCCGAATTGCTGCTATATCTCTGGGTTATGGAGACAAAACTGATCGTTCCCATAGCAGCGAAGAATTTGGAAGGGGCGGGCGAGCAAGTCAAGGCGGCTGTGGCGGCAGGTGCCGAGGCAGTTGAGCTGCGCACCGATTACCTTGAAAACCTCACTGCGCTCTTAGTAAAGAAATTGGTTGGCGAGAGCAAAGCGGCGGGTGTGCCGGTGATTGTGACGTGTCGTGACAGGCGGCAGGGGGGTGCAAGGGACTATCCGGAGCAATTGCGAGTCGTTGTACTCGTCAGTGCTTTGGGGGCCGGTGCCGGATTTATCGATTTCGAATATGAGAATTTCCTTTCTGCGGAGAATCAGGAGAAGATATTGGTTGGGCTGTCGCAGAACCCGAATGCCAGACTGATTTTGTCGGCGCACAATTTCAAGACAAAATTCACTAATATCGGCAAACTGTATCGCGACATTTTGGCTGTGTATTCGGCGGCCATCCCGAAGCTAATTTACACGGCAAATCATATCAACGATTGTTTCGATGCGTTTGACTTGCTGCACCAAACCGGCGGTGAGCGAATCGTTTTTTGTATGGGCGAGGCGGGTCTTATCAGCAGGGTTCTGGCCAAAAAGCTCGGGAGCTTCGTTACTTTCGCCAGTATCGACGAGAAAACGGCGACCGCGCCGGGTCAGTTGACTATCGAGCAGTTCAAGAGGCTATACCGATATGACTGTATAAATGCTGATACCGAGCTTTTCGGCGTTATCGGCTGTCCGGTTGGCCATTCGCTAAGTCCTGCGGTCCATAATGTCTGCTTTGGGGATGTGGGGTTAGACAAATTGTATTTACCGCTGCTGATTGAGGGTGGTCAGGAGGAGTTCGAGAGATTTATGAACAATATCGTCACCAGGAAATGGTTAGGCTTCGGGGGCTTTAGTGTGACGATTCCGCATAAGCGAAACGCCCTTGATTACGTCAGGCGAAATCGTGGGTTTATTGAGGCCTTGGCGGAAAGAATCGGTTCGGTCAATACAGTGGTTATCGGCGCAGACGGCAAACTGGCAGCATACAATACCGATTACGCCGGTGCGCTGAATGCAATTACTTCAACACTGGGAATAAGCAGAGGTGATTTGAAGGGACTGGCCGTGGCTGTTATCGGGGCGGGCGGCGTGGCAAGGGCGATAGTGGCGGGCCTGAGTGACGTCGGCGCCAGGATTAAGATTTATAACCGCACGTTTAAGAAGGGGGAGAAACTGGCAGCGGAGTTTGGCTGTTTCTTTGCTCCTCTGGATGATTTGCCGAGCTTGAAGGCGAAACTGGTGATAAACTGCACCAGTATCGGAATGCACCCGAATAGCGAGGCAACAGCTTTGCCGAAAGAGTGCATCAAGAAAGATATGGTGGTTTTTGACACGGTTTATAATCCTCTGGAGACTTTGCTGCTGAAGCAGGCCAAGGATGCGGGAGCGAAAACGATAGACGGCCTGTCAATGTTCGTCAACCAGGCCTGTGCGCAGTTCAAACTCTTCACCGGCCAAGACGCCACCCCAAAACTTATGCGAAAAACCATTTACAATTGCCTCTCTCAAAACCAGCCTGAACAGTCTGCTCTTTGATTAAAGTAAAACACCTTCAAGGGACGAAGTCCTATGCGGTATTACGATTCGGATTTAATTGTTGCTCTGGGACGGAAATTAGTGGTATATTAAAAGCGGTAGTGCAAAAATGAAAAGGTAAAGGTATTCGGATTTATATGGTTGATGTCGGCAAGCAAATTGATTACTGGAGGAGCAGCAGTGAAGAGGACTTTGCGGCGGCGGAGTCGCTGCTGGAGAAAGGTCATCTGCGACATAGTCTTTTCTTTGCGCATCTGGCCATCGGAAAGATGCTGAAAGCACATGTAACCAGGCAGACGAGGGATGTTCCACCCCGCATTCACAACCTTGTTCGCCTTGCCCAGATAGCAGCTACGAAGCTCGATGGCAAACAAGAAGAATTCCTGCGGGAATTCGGCGTGTACCAGTTGGAAGGTCGGTATCCCGACTCCGAACAGGTTTTACTTGATTTGAGTGCCGCGCGCGAAGAAATCTTGCGAGCCAGGGAGATGTTGGAATGGTTGAAGAAGCAGTTGTAGCGGCGGTACGGCGGTATCTGGCGGGGCTGCCGGCAGTGGGGATCCATGCCCGTAGGGCCGTTCTGTTTGGTTCTTTTGCGCGAGGTGAGGGGGGCGAATACAGCGATATAGACCTGGTGGTGATTGCTCCCGAATTCGACGGCTCACGAGAACTGTCGCTGGTCAAAGGGCTCTGGCGGGCGACCGCGGGTGACAGCCGGATAGAGCCTATTCCCTGCGGTGAACAGGAGTGGGAGACCGACCAGTGCCGTCCTATCCTGGAGATTGCCCGGCGTGAAGGGGTCATTATTGCCGCGTGAAAAACGTTAATGATATGGGAACTTATTTGTAATGGTGGCGATGAACAGGATAGAAGAGTTTGGGCGGCGGATTGGACGCGAGTTTGACGCTGAGCGTGTTGTGCTGTTTGGCTCATACGCGCGAGGTGCGGTGACAGAAGATTCGGATGTGGACCTGCTGGTCATCGTGCCTTTCGAGGGCAGGAGCGTTGATAAATCGGTGGAAATTCGGATGAAGCTTCGGCCCCGGTTTCCCATAGATCTGCTTGTGCGCACGCCGGAAAAGGTGCAGCAGCGGTTAGAGATGGGGGACGGCTTTATGCGGGAGATTTTGGAAGAAGGGAAGGTGCTGTATGAAGCCGATAACCGCTGAGTGGGTTGGCAAGGCAGAAGGGGACTTTGCCATGATGGAGCGCGAGTGCGCAGTAGAGAAGGAGCCCAATTATGACGGTATTTGCTTTCATGCGCAACAATGTGCTGAGAAATACCTCAAGGCCCGGCTTTGCGAAGCGGACATTGCTTTCAGCAAGATCCATGATCTTGTTGCTCTTCTGGAACAGGTTCTGGAGGTCGAGTCTGGATGGGAGAGTTTCCGGGAAGACCTTGCCTACCTTTCGGATTTTGCCGTTACTTTCCGCTATCCCGGTGAGTCTGCCGACGCCGAATCGGCGCTCGATGCCCAACGTCGCTGTCGGGGATTTCGGAATGCGGCCCGCAATGCACTGGGGTTGAAAACATAAGCTCGCTATGGGTTATGTTTGAACGGTTTACAGCTGGGAAGTATTGACATTACACGACGTGGCATTAGCATTTCTCAATTTACTTGTTGCTCTGGAACGGCAGTTATTGGTATATTAACAGCCGCAAAAAAAATAACGGCAAGAAGTGAAAAGGCAAAAGTGTTGGAGACTGCTTCGCTTCGCTCGCAGTGACCGTGATGAGCGGTATTAACTGATATGGGAAGCCCTTCATAATGGTGGCGATGAACAGGATAGAGGAGTTTGGTCGGCGGATTGGGCGGGAGTTTGGGGCTGAACGGGTGATACTCTTTGGCTCTCATGCCTGTGGGCAAGCAAGAGAGGATTCAGATATTGACCTGTTAGTGGTGGCTGAGACGACCCTTGGGGCACGTGAGCGTTATAGCGCGGTCCGGCGTTTGGTGGCGGATGTTCCGGCGTCTTTTGATATTGTGGTGAAGACGCCGGCTGAATATGCGCGGTGGCGGTCAGTCGTCAATCATATCGTCTATTTTGCAGACAAATACGGGAGAGTCCTCTATGAACGATGATACTCGTGAGGCCGTACGACAATGGCGGGCAAAAGCGGAGGGTGACTGGACAGCGGTTGAGATTCTTCTGGGCAGTGAGCGATGCCCGTCCGATACGGTTTGCTTTCACTGCCAGCAATTCGTTGAGAAACTGCTGAAAGGTTTTCTTACTGTCCACGGTGTTGAATCGCCGAGAACGCACGACCTGCGGCGACTGATTCAATTGGCTGGGCCGTTCGCACCGGAACTTTCGCAGTTGTCGGACTCGTCGGACTTGTTGACTATTCATGGAGTTGAGACGAGGTATCCGGGTGAGGGGCGTGAGATCGAGCCGGCGGAGATGAATGAGGTGGTTGAGCTGGCGAAAGAGTTCGGCGAGATACTGTTGCCGAAACTGGAATAACAGCAATCATATTTGGAAAGACAAAATCGATAAGGATTATGTTCAATGGCGAAGAGTAAGAGCAAAGCTGAAAAAGTGGTGTTGGCGTACAGCGGTGGGCTGGATACGAGTGTGATTCTGCCGTGGCTAAAGGAGACGTACGGGTATGATGTGATAGCGTTTGCGGCGGAATTAGGGCAGGGCGATGAGCTTGCGGGTATAAAGCGAAAGGCGATGCAGTCGGGCGCGGTCAAGTGCGTTGTGAAAGACCTGCGAAAAGAATTTGTGCAAGACTACCTTTGGCCAATGCTCAAAGCCGGTGCGGTTTATGAGAACAGCTATCTGTTGGGGACAAGTGTTGCCCGGCCTTTAATTGCCAAACATCAGGTTGAAGTGGCACACGCTGAAGGTGCGACGGCGGTGGCGCACGGTGCGACCGGCAAGGGCAATGACCAGGTTCGCTTTGAAGTGACCTATATGGCACTGGACCCATCCCTGAAAATTATTGCTCCCTGGAAAGACCCTAACTTTGTGCTGACTTCTCGTGAAGCGGCGGTTGATTACGCCAGGAAGCACAAGATTCCAATTGAACAGAGCAAAAAGGACATCTACTCTCGGGACCGGAACCTATGGCACATCAGCCACGAAGGAGGTGACCTTGAGGACCCGGCGAATGAGCCGAAAGATAGTCTGTTTGTTGTCACGCGGCCTGTCTCGAAGACGCCTGACAAATCTGACTATGTCGAAGTCGGCTTTGATAAGGGAGTGCCGGTAAAGCTGAACGGCAAAAAGATAAGCGGTGTGAAGCTGATTGAGACATTGAATCGGCTGGGCGGCAAACACGGGGTTGGTCAGACGGATTTGGTTGAGAACCGGCTCGTTGGTATGAAGTCGAGGGGCGTTTATGAGACACCGGGCGGGACGATTCTGGTCACGGCACACAGAACATTAGAGAGCCTTACTCTTGATAGAGAGACTATGCACTACAAGCAGCAGGTCGCTTTGAAATACGCTGAGCTGGTTTATTACGGTCTGTGGTTTTCGCTGCTGCGTGAGGCTCTTGATGCTTTTGTCAACGCTACTCAGCAGAATGTCACCGGCTCAGTGCGAATGAAACTGTTCAAGGGGCGCTGCACGCCGGCGGGTGTTAAGAGTCCGCACAGTCTGTATGCAAAAGATTTGGCCAGCTTCACGATGGGGGCTGAATACGACCCTACCGATGCAAAGGGGTTTATTCGTTTGTTCGGCTTGCCTATGAAGGTTGCGGCGATGGTTGGCAAGAACAGGAAAAAGTAAATCAAAGTTGAATTCAAGAGATATTCTGGAAGTACCTTCCTTCCGGAGAAATGTTAGCCAATATGAAAGGAGATGAACGTATGGGAAAGACACTGTCGGTGTGGACTTTTTTGTGTCTGATATTGGGCTTGAGCCAGTCTGGGAGTTCGGGAGCGGCGGCGATGCCGAAAGAAAAAGAGTATACGAACTCTGTCGGTATGAAGTTTGTGCGGATTGAGCCGGGGGCGTTTCGAATGGGGGTGGGCGAGACGCCGCTGCCGCACGAATTGACGAATCACCGGGGGACACAATTTGAAGGTGACTTCGACGAGAAGCCGAACCACGAGGTTACGATTACCAAGCCCTTTTATATGGGTGTGTATGAGGTGACGAACAAGCAGTACGAGCTGTTTGACCCCGAACATAAGAACTTGCGCGGTAAAGACAGCGGTCTTTCAGAGGAGGACGATGAGGCGGTCATCAATGTCAACTGGTATGAGGCAGAGGCTTTTTGCGAGTGGCTTTCCCACAAAGACGGCGTGTCGTATCGTTTGCCGACGGAGGCGGAGTGGGAGTATGCCTGCCGGGCGGGGACGAGTACGCATTACCACACGGGCGACCTTCTGCCCAAGGAATATCATAAGAATGCCGGTATGGTTGGAACAGCGGTAAAGGTTCCTCTGCACGTTGGCAAGACGCCGCCTAATGGGTGGGGGCTGTACGACATGCACGGCAATGTCGAGGAATGGTGCTATGATTGGTACGGCCCGTATAAGAAGGGGCGACAGAAAGACCCGGTGGGGTACATCAGCGGGGACTTTCGAGTTCTGCGGGGCGGCAGTCACGCGACGCATATTTATTATCTGCGGTCTGCCAACCGAATGGGTACGGTGCCGGAGGACAAGCACTGGCTGATTGGCTTTCGGGTTATGATTGGCGAGATGCCGGATACGAAGGCGCTGCCTGTGCCGGAGCCGCCGCTTAATCAGCAGGGTGTAATCCAGCGAGACCCGGTGAGAGTGACGAAGGGACCGGACCGGAAAAAGCCTTACTTCAAGGGTCCGCGCAAGTATGAGGGGATACCGAAAGAGGCGAACGGGCCGATTTTCGCGGGTCACAATCACTGCCCGGCGATTGTGGAGTGTCCGAACGGGGATTTGCTGGCAATCTGGTACACAGGTATCGGTGAAAGAGAGAGAAATATGGCAGTTGCGGCGAGCAGACTGGTATGGGGTGCCAAGCGGTGGCAGGCTGCTTCGCCGTTTTGGGACCCGCCTGACCGCAACGATACGGCTTTGTCTATGTGGTTCGACGACGAGAAAACGATATATCATTTCAATTCACTGTCTATTTCGTCGAACTGGGCCCGGATGGCGGTTATTATGCGGACTTCGACGGACAGCGGCGCGACGTGGTCGAAGGCGCGGCTGATTCTGCCGGAGCATGACAGGCAGCATCAGATCAGCGAAGCGGTGATACGAATGGACGATGGAGCAATTGCCATCACGCACGACAGCGGGGGGACGCTTTGGGTGAGCAGGGATGAGGGATTGAGCTGGAGCAACCCCGGCGGCACTATCCAGGGTAATCATCCGAGCGTTGCCCAGCTTGAGGACGGGCGTCTCTTTGGGCTGGGACGTGGTGGAGCCATTGACGGGAGAATGCCGGTCAGCATTTCCAGCGATGGCGGCAAGACGTTTAGCTACTCGGCAAGTGAGTTTCCGCCCATCGGCGGTGGTCAGCGTCTTGCCTTATTGCGTCTAAGAGAAGGGCCGCTATTTGTCGCATCTTTCGGAAATTTATACGGCGTCTCACGTGTGCCTGTTATTATTACCGATTCGGAAGGGAACAAGCATCAGGCCAAGGAGCTTTTTGCCGCTGTTTCGGAGGACGGGGGCAAGACATGGCCTTATAAGCGTGTTATCAGCCCGGGAGGTCGCGCGATTACGGTGGAGTGCACGGATGGAGGCGCGGTGACGCTGAGTGATTTGAGCAGTGAGCATCGCGGCTATATGTCGGTCTGCCAGAGTACGGATGGATTGATACATCTGATTAGCAGCAGACAGCACTACGCCTTCAATCTGAAATGGCTGATGACGCCTCCACCACCGCCGGCGCCTCCTGTGAGGGTCAGGCATGAGGTTGAAACCTTCAGCGGGCCGGATGGTTTTGACCTCGACGGCTGGCTGGACTACAAAAGCTACACGGGCGGCTTCAACAGCAAAGGTCAGTACACAATCGATTCGATAATGCCGTATGGCGGACTCAATCGGGTCGTTGGGACGGGTTCGTTTGAGGCAACGTTTGTCTTTGATAACATTAGCTTCCATCCCGGATACAGAGGGGGGGATATCAGCTTTGGACTCAAGGATAAACTCGGCCGGACATGGTTTTTGGGTTTAAATCAAAAGCAAATGACGGTGTATTTCAAGGACAACGAAGCCAGGCCCGGCACCAGAGCCCCTCGGACCGAGCCGGTGAAGTTTTCTGAGGTGCCCAAATCGTTGAAAGCGAAGTTTATCTGGAACGAAGGGACCCGTCGGTGCCAGGTATTCTACGGCTTTAACGGTGACGAGGCGACGACGGAGATGCCACGAAGTAAAGGAGGTCTGTATCTGGGTGCACCTTTCAGCGAGTCTAATGCTGCGTATGTGCTTCTGAGCGAAGGTAGTTTAGACGTTGACCATTTTGAGATTAAGCCGATTGGCCCTTAAGATTAGAGCTGACAATTTTGCCGGGGAGCTGTCTTTCGAGAGTTTAGCATTAGTGCAGGATGTGATAAAGTTAATGCTCGTGTACTACTATTTTCGATATATTTATAAGAATGGATTGCGAATTTTGATGCAAGGGAGGCAGTGTGGGCGTACCGGATTGGATTTGGTTTGTCTTTGTTTTTGCATTCGGCTGTTGTGTAGGCAGTTTCCTGAACGTAGTTATCTATCGTCTGCCTCGTGACAGGTCTTTGGTAAAGCCGGGTTCGGCTTGCCCTTCGTGCGGCAGAGGCATTCGTTTTTATGATAATATACCGCTGGTTTCCTGGGTGGTTTTAGGCGCCAAGTGTCGCTATTGCAAAGCATCGATTTCGCCGCGATATTTTGTTATCGAGCTGCTGACGGGGCTGGTTTTCACGGGGCTTTGCATTTTGTATTTTCGCACGGATTTTCGGCCCAGTGTGGGCTCGTTTGGGCAGGGCGGATGGTTTGTTTATCTACTTCACATAATTTTGTTAGGTTCTTTGATTGCCGCTTCGGCCATTGACGTGGAGTTGTGGGTCATTCCAATGTCAATCTGCTGGTTCGCTACCGCGGCGGGACTGATTGGATGTGGCGCAGGTGTTTGTGTAATCGGCCCGGCCAAGATCAGCCAAACTCTGCTATTGCCCAGTACGTCGGACATTTTCTTCAAAGAAGTGACGGTCGCGTCTTTGGCGGTGGGCGCACTGATAGGATTAGTAATATCGTGGCTGTTGCTGGTAACTGGTTTAATTAAAAGAAGTTACGAATCGAGCGAGTCTTCCGATTCACCCGGTCAGCCGGACGAGTCCGCAGAGCCGCATCTCAAGGCCGTTAGAAGTGAGCCGCCAAGTCCGACTGACGTACCTGCGCCGCCGGCTTCTAACGGTGCGGTGTCTTCTAACGGGGTAAACCACCGGCTTGAGATGTGTAAGGAAATCATCTTCTTGCTGCCGATTATCATCTGCTCACTGGCTGCTTATTGGATTGGCCGAAAAAGCTCTGCGATGCAGTCTTTGGATTTTTCACAACATCCTGTCATTGCAGGAGTTCTGGGGAGCCTGTGGGGCTATTTTGTGGGTTGTGGGGTTGTTTGGGCCACGCGGATCTTCGGTACTCTGGGTTTCGGCAAAGAGGCAATGGGGCTCGGCGATGTGCACTTAATGGGAGCGGCAGGGGCGGTGGTAGGTCCGGTTTTTGTGGTGGTGGCCTTTTTCATTGCGCCATTCTTGGGCCTGGCGTGGGCCGGGTTCCAAATGTTTTTTAAGAAAACCCGGCAAATTCCTTACGGTCCTTTCTTGTCTTTAGGTATTCTTGCTGTTATGATTTTACACGACTGGATACTCAGTTACTGGAATTTAATACGTTACCATTAACAATTTAAGAACCAATTATGGATGTTAAAGGAGGTATCAAATGCGAATTGCCAATAAAAAAACAATCATGTTGCTAATCGGCCTTGTATCAATTTCGCTTGTTTCCGGCTGCACTAATTGGGAGGAGAAATACAAAAACCAACTTATGATAAGTAAGAATCTGGAGGGTTTGCTTGAACGCGAAAGGGATGAGAAGGGCCAACTTGCCGAAGAAAGCCAGCAGAGAATCGAAGAACTGCAAAGACAGATTGATGAACAGCAGAGAACTCCCGGGGAAGTTACCGGTTTCGGAGAAGGTTATGATGTTGCCCTTGACCCTTCGGCTGGAACAATTACGGTGACACTTCCGAATACAATACTCTTTAACTCCGGAAAAGCTGCGCTAAAAAAAGCAACCAGCACCGAGCTCGACCATATTCAGTCGGTATTAAGGAGCAAATACTCCGGCAAACAGATAGATGTGGTCGGGCATACAGATTCTGATCCTATCAAGAAGTCGCCTTGGAAAGACAACTGGGAGCTTTCGGCTCAGCGAGCACTTTCGGTGGTAAGATATCTGACCAAGCGGGGAATCCCTGAAGATAGCATTCGGGCAGTCGGCTGTGGGCCCGCCAGACCGGTCGCGTCTAATGCCACAGCCAGCGGTAAAGCAAAAAATCGCAGAGTTGAAATCGTTGTTTATATGAGGGGATGATTAACAGTTTGTTGTTCTTCCGCCGAACCCGCGGGATACTATTTGCGTTTTACAAAGGCGTCCGCTGTTATTGTACCGTCTTTGTTGATTTGCACAGTAATGGCTCCGTCTTTTGCAGTATAGAACGATGTCGCCTTGTTTTCTATCTTGACGATTTGTTGTTTTTCGTACTGGGTTCTGCCGCAACTGCATATCAAGATGTCCGCGTCAAGGTTTTTCAGAAAAGCCGGGTCCGGTGTTTTGGCTGAGCCGTGATGAGGGACAATGACAATATCGGCTTTTAGATTGGGAAAAAGCCGAAGAAGTTCTGTCTGTGCGAATTCCTCAATATCGGAACATAAAAGTATTTTGGTGCCGGCAAATTCGAGCAACGAAACCAGCGATTTATCATTATCACTTAATTCTTCATCCTGCGTGTCCCGTTCATCCGGCCAAAGGATAGTAATTTTTGATTTGCTGCTTAAATTTAAGTTTTTGTCCAATCGCTGTATTTCGTGGCCTTTTCCGAGCAGCCATTCCTCGAGAAATTTTGCTGTACCCCACTGGTCTGTCTTGTTGAAAAACGCGTTGTTGGCATAAACAGCACGAACCTTGCAATTCTGAACGATTTCCGGTATTCCGTTGATGTGGTCGATGTCATTGTGGCTTATGATAATGGCATCGATTTTATTTATTCCGGCGTAGTTCAAAAAGGGGGCGACGATTCGTCTGCCCACATCGCTTTTGTGCAGCGAGCCTGCGTCAAACAAGATATTTGCTTTGCCCGGCAGTTGTAGGAGTATTGCCTGGCCGTGGGCGACGTCCAGAGTAGTCATCACTAAATTGTCCCGGTGTGTCCTCTGCCATTTTGTGAGACCTAAGAAAACAGTTATTGCCAAGACCATTGCCGTGCAGATTGCTTTTTTTATCAAGGGACGCCGAAAGCGAGCAAAACCGGCGAAAAGGATAAGAGCATAATAGAGAACAATCACTGCCCAGGGTACTTTGCCTATGAGTATTTGTGAAATGTCCCAGTTTGCTATATGCTCTATAATCCAAATCAGGACACCGGCTAATCCCGTCACCATTACGCCCAATACTCCCGCGGCAGTCGGCAATAACAAAGCGAGAATTATTTTCAAAAATCCGATCACCAAAATCAAGGCCACAAATGGAAAAGCAATCACCGTCCAGATACACGTCAGCGGGTTAATGGTGTAAAAATGATAGAGCAGGATGCCTGCGCCGCCGAGCCAGGCAGTAAGGCCTGTTGAAAATAATCGCAATAGATATGGCCCCGGCCTGGAAATTATACGAAAAAACGGCCTTGTTTTTGGAGCTTTCTTACGCCAGGGCAGACCTGTTATTATTTCATATAGAAAGAAGTGGATTCGGTGGCAGAAGAGCAAAAGTCCAAGGACCGATGCGAATGAAAGTTGCCACCCGGCCTCGAATAGATGCGTTGGCCTCATAAGCAGGAGAATTATTGCCGCTAAGGAAAGCGTGTTTAGAGAGTTCGAGCGTCGGCGAAAGAGAAACGATATGCAGTAAACCCAGCAGATAATAGCTGCTCTTACTGTGGGTGGTCTGGGCGGGACAATCAGGAGAAAGACGGCTACGGCAATTATACAAATAATCGCGCGTGCGCGCTTCATCAGGCCTGCTGTTTTACATAACCACCAGATGGTGCCCATCAGGATGCCGAGGTGCATTCCGGAAAGGCTGATAAAGTGCAGCAGGCCCGTTCTGCGGAAGGCGCTGTAGGTGTCACTATCAATATTGCTTCTATAGCCTAACAGCAGCGCCTCGAGCAGGCCCCGGCTTCTGTCTTCAAGTGAAAGGTTGCCCAATAATGCCTGCGTGGCGGCTTGCCTCAGCTTTCTTTTTACTTTTGTGAAGATATCTGAACTGCTGCTTTCCAATAATTCAATGCTGTCTCGTGATTTAGAGCCTATCCGAATAACCCGAAACAACGAAACGTAATTATGGCACAAACAAAATGAAGCAGAGCCAAATAATTTTCAGGTTTCTTTTCCCACCGCGTCAGGATGCGGCGGAAGCGGTT